>VOFG01002081.1_pt1 | contig 29182 bp, 37 predicted proteins | sample 5384171 | NCBI WGS metagenome assembly VOFG01 (sample SAMN12384726, study PRJNA508395) | human gut metagenome | isolation source: healthy gut F | host: Homo sapiens
AGATTTTCTGATGAAATTAAGTATATTTCCAGTCGAGCAGATTGTGAAATCTGTGACGATTGATCATGCTGCATTGGCAAGATTAAATAAAGTTATTACCGCCGAAAAGACTAGAATATGAAACTCGGCCTAGCTCCTGAACTGGTTGACCGAAATTGCCACGCAGCAATGCGGCAGAAAATGCTCGTTGCAGAAAATGAAATCTCTCTCTTGAGCGGTATTGATACAGGATTTCAAAATTGTAACCACAAACAAAGGACTTGACTGAATATGCTGCCAAGAGCAGAGCTTTAGCGAGAGCCATTCGCAAATGTTTCGAGTAGCGAAAACGGTAACAGCGCTACAATACGTAGCAGGAACGGTGTTAGAGGTTCTCACTAACGTAGGAACATCTGTCGAAAAACGAAAAAACCTTTTACGCTGGCCCTTTCGAGCAAACCAATGGCTTCGCCCGAAGTCGCGCGCACATGCTGCTGATTCCTACTGAAGGCTGATATATGCGTAAACACTCTGGAGAACTTAATGGTATCGGAACTGTCACTTGGAACGCTCAACAAAAGCAAAGATTCGAGGAGAAGACAGAAGGAAAATCATCAATTCCATTGCAAATTATCACTTTGCTGAAATCACAAGAAGAGGTTTCTGATACGATTAAGGATTCATTATCTAAATTAAACATTACCAACTTGCAACGTTTGATGTCGGATCCATATGTTAGAGAACACCTTGGCTTGAAATTAACAATGGAATTTTAGTTTCAAAGGTTAAAGTGTCCGAAGTCATTAAAGGGGGCTTTTAAAAGTTGTTACAGACATTCTGAATCCGGAATTCAAAGTTTCTGATATCTATAACAGAGAAAAAAAGAAAGCAATATATTGATAATTTTGACAAGAGTCAAAAGCCAGATTTGTCTAATGAAGCATCTGAACAATGGAGTGTTCAAGATATTGAGAACAATAAAGAACAAGCATCAAGAAATAGCGAGAAACAAGAAATAAAGGGGATAAAAACAGGAAAACAAGAAACAGAGGAGGCTTTAGTGCCCAAGACTTTGATTTTACATATCAGCAACCCGAAAATCAATAAAATTTTCGAGGAGCTAAAAAACATGTTCAGGTCAAGACATGCCCCAATGCATCTTCAGTCCTTTTAAGAGTATTTTTAGAACTATCTGTTGATGCCTATTTGGAGAAATTTGATTTAGTAAGAAACAATGCTATTACAGCTTGTTCTTCTGGTGAAAGTTTGCAAGGGAAAGTTTGTAAAGTATTAAATCATATGACCCAATTAGGAACAATGAGTAATGATTTATCTAAAGGTATAAGGTCTGAAATAAATGATAAAAATTCAGTTCTTTCAATCGAATCATTGAATGCATATGTTCATAACGAGTTTTTCTACCCTAAAGCAGATAATTTGATTACTGGATGGGACAACATAGAAAGTTTTTTTATCAATTATGGGAATCTATAAAGAATAAAGAATAACATTATGGAGTTTTTATCACCTTTAAGATATCCCGGTGGAAAGGCAAAAGTTGCTGATTTCGTACAATGCTTAATCAAAGAAAACGCATTGCTCGATGGCACTTATGTTGAACCATATGTTGGAGGTGGTTCCGTTGCATTATCTTTTGCTCTTTAATGAATATGTCAGCGACATACATATAAATGATAAGGATATATCTATTTATGCCTTTTGGTATAGTGCCTTAAATAACGTGGATGCTCTCTGCAAGATGATAAAGGATACTCCTTTAAATGTTGAAACTTGGTTTAAACAAAAAAGAAATTCAATCAATAAAGAGAATTCTGACTTGTTAGAATTAGGCTTTTCTACATTCTTCTTGAATAGGACTAATCGCTCAGGAATCTTGAAAGCAGGAGTCATTGGCGGTTATGACCAAACTGGAAATTATAAGATTGATGCGAGGTTTAACAAAGAAGATTTGATAAAAAGGATTCAACGTATAGCAGACTACGCGGAGAGAATTCATCTAACAAATGACGATGCTGTTACTTTAGTGCAACGATTAAAAAATGAATTACCGTATAATACGTTATTTTATTTAGACCCACCATACTATGTAAAAGGTAAAGGACTTTATCTGAATTACTATAATGATACAGATCATCAAAATATAGCTAACACTATAAGTGAGATTGCAAATTGTAAGTGGATTGTCTCTTATGATAATGTACCATTCATAACCAGCCTATATTCAAAATATAGACAGCAATGTTTTGAATTGAATTATAGTGCAGTAATTCCGGGAAAGGTAAAGAGATAATGGTATTTTGCGATGGCATAGTTATTCCCAAACACAAATTATTTAATCATTCAACAAAGTGAAAATAACTCACATTCATATCGAAAGGTTTCGAGGCTTCCAAAATGAAGACTTTGAAGTAGGCTCTTTGTTAACAGCAATTGCAGGGCAAAACGGAACTCAAAAGTCAACATTACTTGGTATTATAACACAAACCTTCACTCTTAAGCCTGAGGATCCAATGAGAGCGGAAAAGACCTTTGTGTGGTGGTAGCTATATTTCTGCATTCAAAGATAAGTTTAGATTATCGCCCATTTTTGATAGACCAAAAGGTCATGAATGGACTATTTCCTTTGATGCAGGAATGGATGATTTTACTGTTGAAAGTATCAAACGAACAGGAGACCCTAATGTGCGATTTTGGAAGAAAGGAGCAAGGCAAGAAGGGGATGGATATATCTCCTTTCCCACAATCTTTTAAGTTTAAAGCGGTTAGTTCCTATGGCAGAGGAAGCTAAAATCATTACAGATGATACATTATTAACGCAAGAAGAACTAAATGAGTTTAAGCAATTGCATAATAAAATTCTAATAGCACAAACTCCCATTTCTTCCGCAACAACAATCACATCAAAAACAAGCAATCTATAGGTGTATCCACAGAACTATACGATTGGAATCAAAACTCTATGGGGCAAGATAATCTGGGCAAAATTATCTTGGCATTATTTTCTTTAAAAGATTGCATGACAAATATCCCCAACAATACTAAAGGTGGAATTCTTGCCATTGATGAGATGGATGCAACAATGTATCCCGCATCCCAAGTAGAGTTGTTAAAGGTTTTGCGCAAATATGCATCTAAGTTGAATTTGCAAATTTTATTTACAACTCATTCAATGTCTCTTCTTAAAGGTTATCGATGATTTAGTTCAAGAAGTAACTAAAAAAAGAAGAAACAGCCAATCAAGCAAAGATCCTTTACCTTAAGAAGGTTGATGATAAGATTGCAATTAAACAGGGCGTGAACTTCAAAGGCATTCAATTGGATTTAAATGTTGTTGCAGAAGGAAATAATCGCAAGAAAAACAGAATTACAGCATATACGGAAGACAAGGAAAATATCTTATTTGTAAAAGCTATTTTTAAAGAGCAAGGCTTTTGTGTTGGATTTTGTGGATGTAACATTACCATGTTCAACATTAATGGAACTTGTAACCAAAAGAGTGCCTGCTTTTATATATCCATATTCTATTGTTATATTAGATGGGGATGTTAGAATGAATAAAAATGATCTCAGGAAAATCAACAATGCAGATAACATTTTGATTTTACCGGGAAATAAGTCTCCAGAAAGACTATTGGCCTCTTATTTGTATAATCTATCTGATGTAGACCCATTATGGTCTAAGATTGCAGATGGGTACACAAAACAATTCTGTTTCGAGAGTATTCCATGGAACAAATAAATGCAGGAGGTGAGCTGGGGCGCCAAAATGCAAAAAATGGTTTAATAGCCAATTAGAATATTGGGGGCGAAACGGTTGTAAAGTCCTTAATCCTTTTTTAAGTTCAATTTCTGAGGAGGCACAAGAGTTTAGAACAAATTTTGACAATATGATTAAACAGTATATCCATGACTAAACTTTCGGTGTCCACAATGAAGTGTGGACACCGAAAGTTTAGTCATGAAATTGCTTGATATAAAATCTAGGTACATTTTATGTACGACAAAATCTCATTTTTGTGAGAGTAATTCTTTTATATGCTGTTGATTCCTATCATCAATACCCAACAATTTATAAAGTTGAGCATTCACATCTCCATTGTAATCAATGATACCGTTAGCGTCAGTGTAATCCAATAAGTCTGGAACCTTCTTTGCCAAAGAGGTTAAAGATTCATCGGTAAGCAGGAAAGCAAAGCGGATTATCTCGCTGGTGGCATATTTGAAAAAGTTCTTGGCCTCTTGTTCTGTAGCGAATGTTTTCAATGCTACGCGAGAGCGACCAAATGCACTGTGATTATCTACGATGGCAATTTGGTTGCTACGCTTTTGTCCTCCGGCATTGGCACTTGAAACGATGACTTTCCATTTGCTTAAGTGTTCAAGCCCTGTAGTGGGAACCTCTTTGTTTGCAATATACCATCTGGCTCTGCCACTCTTACCTGCTTTGTCATTTGTGAAAAGTTTTATTTCTGATTTTGGGTCAAAATAATCTCCATCGTTATATTCTCTCACTAACATAGATTCTTTTCTACGAAATCACTTTCAATAGAAAACAGACTACGAGGTAATATGGCATCATGTAAACACCTATATTTTATTATAGCGCAATTCAAAGAATATGAGATTTCACTATCAAGAGGATTCAAAGAAAATAATTCTTCTTTCGGATTATTGGCTTCAATCGTCACTTCCTTACCTTTTTTAGCATAGACATATCTAAATCCATTACTCTTCTTTTGCGTATCTTTCATCACTATTGACAAACCGTCTGCAATACCAACTTCTTTGAAAACATCCATGGAATCAGGGAAAAACTTCAAGAAGCACAAATGCGGGTCATTGATTTGTGTAAGTCCGAACTGTTCAAGTCCTTTTCCTGAACGATGAATCCATCTTGCTCCGGGATAGATAAGAGAAGTGTATCTACCTAATCGGTCGCTTATTGTTTGAAAGTATTGGAATATACTAACACTAACTTTTTTGCCCATTTGCAGTCAAAGATGTTCTCCGCCACGACCTTGTCCCACACCGCCTGCTGTTCTTCCAACGTGTCAGCGGAAATGGTGCTGTCTTTCAGTCGTGTGCGGTAGATGCCGTAAGCCATGTAAAGCGGATACAGACCGGACTTGGAGTTGATTTCCAAAATACGGGCATCGGAAGTGAAAACCTCTGCCGTCACCTTGCCGTGGTCTATGAAACGCGGCTCATCAAGCGTGTGTTCATATTCCTTGTCAAAGAAACAATAACCGCCCAGACAATCACCCAAGTGCATGTTCACCACGCGCCAAGGCGTAAGCACCGTTTCCTTGTCGGGATTGCGGAAGGTGCTGAAGATGTCCGTGATGCGTTCGATGCGTTCCTCCACACTCAGCTTGTCCGCAGCCTTGGCCATCGCGCGGATGCGCTTGCCCGCTGCACGGAAGATATCCGGGTCGTAGTATTTCTTGAAAGCGTTGAACTTCTGCTTGCTTACCCCCTTTGGCATGAACTCTTCCCATGAACGCGGGTCTATCTTCTCGGCGAAGTTGTCAATGGTGATTTCCTCGTCCTCGTTGTCCAATTCCGCACCATAGATGAGCAAAGGCATACGGATGGAAATGCTCCGGAGGATGGAAATGGCCGCCTCACGGTTCTTCGTCTTCTTTTTCAGTTCTTCTAATCTGCGTTTCTCCTCCTCAGTCAGTTCCTTCTTGGATTTCTTCTCCAGCTTCTCCTTCTCCTCGTATTCCTCGTTATTCAGCCCTTGGTTGTTGATGTCCACCTGATTGGTCTTGGGCATCGCTTTGGTCTGGCCGATTATTTTTTTCAATACCTCAAAGTCATTCAATTCCACATCACCCAGTTTCAACAACTCGTCATTGTAAAGACTGTTGTCCTCGAAGCCGTTGCGTACCACGCGCTCCACATAGACCTTCTTGAGCTGCTCCAGCATACGGGGCACATCGAACTTGTCCATCCGGGAGCCTTCTATGGATATGACCGGGCAGAAATTGAGGAAATCACCCATAATCTTGCGGTCGGTCTGCGAGGTTTTGCCCGCCTTGGCGGAAATCTTGGCGGTCTCGGCAAGCACGCGCAAGGTGCGGTCGGGTGCAAAATCAAACACGTAGCACTGCTCCTTCACACGCCCGTTGATGGTAGCCGGAGTCTGCACCCGGAAAATGGTCTGCATATAGCTGGACGCCGCCGTATTGTAAGAGCCGGACAGCATGAACACCGCTGTCCACGCAGGAACGCTTACCCCCGTTGTCAAACGCCCGCAGGACAGGGTGATGGTGCGTGTCGCATCCGGGTCTTTGCCGATGGCGTTGTTCACCGCTTCCAACGCATCGCGGCTTTCCTCGTCCTCATCACCGTCACCTGCCACGTTGACAATGCTGAAATACTGGAACACCGGATGCCACTGCAATAACGCACTAAGTGCCTTTGCCTCCTTCACCCCAGGAAGCATCCATAGCGTATGCCGGAAGATACCCCGGTATTCCTCGTTGGCGAAAGGATAATAGCTATCAGTGTCCTCCTTTGTCAGCAGGTTGAGGAAAGCGGAAACATCCCGCTCGTGAATAAAGCAGCCCTCCTCGTTTACCCGAAAGAACTCGCGGAAATTGAAGGCCACGTCCTCATCGGCAAACTCACGGAGCAACCGTCCGAGGTCATAGGTATAGATGTTCATGACGGGCAGTGCCGCATAGGGATTCGGATCGCCCTGATGCACCTTGTCCCACTCCTGCTTGGCGCGTTGCTCCATCACGTAGTCCCAGGTGTAAATTTCGTCCTCCTTGAAATCGCCCAGTAGGTTGAACGGTGTTCCTGACAAGCGCAGGACTTTTGTATCCTCCTTGACCAGTTCCGCCATCACCGCCTTGCCCAGTTCCGTCTGCGTGCCCTCATGCGCCTCGTCCACGATAATCAAATTCCAAGGTGTGGCAAATACTTCATCGTTCTTGTCGAAGTTGCCGCCCACCAGTTCAGAGCCACGCAAGTCCTGCATAGAAGCGAAATAAACGTAATGCAGGCCGTCAGCCCTTGTCCGCCGTTCAAGGCTCTCGTGGCTGTCCCCGTTGTTTTTCGAGCCATAGGCGAAATCGCTGCGGTCGTAGAATATCTTGCCGAAGTCCTCGAACCATCCGCTGTCTACCACGGGACGGTGGGTCAGGATGAGCGTCCGCCGGAAATCCATGTCCTTAACCACCTGCAAGGCGGACAGGGTTTTGCCGAAACGCATCTTGGCATTCCAAAGCATCTGGTTGCCTTTCTTGAACTGCCGCTTGGTCTTGTCGATGGCTTCCCGCTGTTCCGGACGGAAGATGATGGGGCTTCGCCCGTGCGCCACTTCTCCCGGCAACAAGGATTCCTTGCCCTCTTTGACGGCTGCGATGGCACGTTTCACAACATCCCAAGTTGGTGATGAACCATTCGTTGGCTCCGTTCACCTTGTCAAACACTTTCTTCTTCACGCCGGAACGCTCCAACACGGCATGGATTTCCTTGTCATTGAACGATTGCAAGCCGCCCCGGTTGTAGAGAGCCAACTCGGTGTAGAGCAACTCATATCGGATGCCCGCTGTCTGCGTGTATTGGTTGATGCGTTTCCTTGCCGCCTCATTCAAGGGTTTGCTGTTCGGTGCCAGCCCGATGACATTCCCGTCGTCACAGGTGGCCTCGCCTATTTTCAGGCAGTCCTTGTGCTCAGCATCGTTGATGCGGAACACGTATATCAGCTTCAGTTTGAGGGAAGAAAAGTATTTCATAGGCATTCATTTTAGGAGGTCAATGTATCGGATTCGCTTGCCTTTGCGTCCGGTCTGCGGGTCTTTCGCCCTCCAGTCCTTGATAAGGCAATACGTCCCGTTGTGCTTGAAGATGTTGTCCGTTCTGCATCCCTCGCAAGGTGTAATAACTTCCTTGCTTTCACCGAAAAGAGAAACTTCTGTGTGTACCTTGTCCTTGCAGCACTGATGTATCCAGCGAAGCAAGATAAATCTGCGTGGTGTTCTCCGAATCATGCCCCATACCCTCGCTGATGACGGAGATTGGCACATTGCGGCTTTTGGCGATACTTGCCCAAGAGTGCCGTCCGACATACATCGTCAAGAGTATCGGCAAGTCCAATTGTTTTCCTATTTTCTTCAGCAAATGATTCACCCGATGAAGTTCGTTGGTGTATTGTTTCCGATAATCCTCGTCCCTTTTTGTGATGATAGGCAAAAGGTATTCCGTTTCATTTATCGGGTATTTGTCAACAATCTCCTGCATACATCTTTCCCATTTGATGAAAAGTTGCTGCCCCGTCTTTCGTCTGCGGTAGGAAAGGATGCCGTTCTGCAAGTCTTTCTTCCTCAGATAAGCCATGTCAATGAACGACATACCCCTTGTATAGAAACAGAATAGGAACATATCACGGGCAAAATCAAGGTTGGGTTTCAATGACAAGTCCAGTCCTTTGATGTGTTTAAGGTCGTTGAGCGATATGGCTCGTTTCAAGGTTTTCTCTACTCCCGTATAGACAGACTTGAACGGATGTCGTTGTTCGGTCAATCCATCTTCAACGGCACGGTTATAGACCGCTTTCAGAATACGCATATAGAATGATACAGTATTGGGCGAGTTGCCTCTGCCTTTCAGATAAGCCTCGTATTCTGCAATCAGGTCAGCGTTAAGCTGGTCAAACAAGACCTCCTTGTCATTCATAAAGCCGCTGAAACTTCGGAGTGCTGCCGTATAGGTTTCTGATGTGCGTATCTTACCCAAACGTTTCAATCTGGCTATCTGCAGGCAGATATAGTCGTTAAACGATTGCTCTTGCCTATTTAGAAAGCGTACAACTATATCATCCGCTACAAATGTGCCGGATTGTGATAACGTGTATATAATCTTATTCAACCTGTCCTTGTCCCATCTGATACGGGAACTTATTGAAAGCAGATAGTTATTCCGTTCGTCCTTACTTGAAATAAGATGTAAGTTGACCGCTTCGGAATGGCAGTCCCATTCCGAAGCGAAAAGTTTATAATCGGTATATATCTGCCTGACTACACGATTGTGAATTACCTGATAGTAGAGTGTGCCCTCCTTGTCGCCTATGGTAGAAGGGCGAAACTTGACCTTGACCGATGCCATATCAATCGGATTTAGATTGCTTCCACTTAGTTTGCATCTCCCTTGAAAGCTCCACAATCTCCCGGCTCAACTTCACAAGGTCGATGGTACACTTCTCCAACTTGTAGAGCAACGCCATCGCCTTCTTCTCCGAAAAGTGGATGCGCAACTCTTTAACGACCTGATTGTAGTTCGTACCGATGGCACGGAACTGGGCGTGAAAGTCCGACAGTTTGGTGTAGTAGTCCACCAGCGTCTTGTCCACCTTCAGCACCTTGAACTTCTGTCCGAAGAAATGTGCCTTGAGAAAGACAGCTTTCGCATACACGTTCGATTCCTCGTACATCGTCAGGAACCTGTTCCATTCCATATCGTCGAAGCGCACCATCACGCAGTGCGTCTTTGGGTTTAATTTGGGATTTCTCCCGTACTTGCTTTTCTTTTTCATTCTTCTTATTCTTTTAATTTTATGGCTTGTCCATTGTTTAATCTTTGATTTAGGAACCCCGAAATTATCCGACTGCGGAGGATAATTCTGCCCACGGCGGTGAAGGTGTTTTCAGTTACTTAGAATTATTCGGGTAACTGAAAATATATCTTGCTGTGTCTTTGAGGACACAAAAATCCTCCGCTTGTCGGATTGGTTTGTGAGTGCAATAACTCGTTTGGAATGTCGGTCAAACCGATGGAGTGCATCCACCGGCTTGACCGGTTCCACCGCAATCCGCTCAGAGCTTGCGCCACTGCTCGATGTCCTCCCGATAGGTTTCAAGGTGCAGGCGTACAAGATTCTCTACCATCCCCGATGCGCTCATGCCCCTGCCGCCGAAGTAGCGGACTATCCTGTCCAAGCTGTCACGCACCTCACCGCTGACGAAAACGGGCTTGCGGTCGGTAATCTTGGGAACTTGCAGATAAGTGGTTCGGTACTCGTCCAGCGACAGCCTGCGTTGCTTGCTGCTAATGCGCTTCTGCGGCACTGCCGCTTCCTCTGTTGCCTCATTTGACGGATCCGCCATAGCGGTTTCCGCCTTTTCTGTGACGCACTTGCCGGGTTGCTCCAGCTCCGCCGGATTCAGACCGATGTTCTTGTAAAAGTTGTCCATTGACTTCTCACTGCGGTACTCCCGGCGGCTCATTCTTTCCACGATTTCCTGAGCTTGCTGCTCACTGATGATTGGCTCTTTTCTTGTTGTCATAAAAATAGATTGATTAAGTTATTACTGTGGTCTTGGTCAGTACCTCGACCGATTATCGCCAGCGAAATAAGGCGTTTTAATGCAGTCAGTCAAGCGTTTGGATTCTGTCAGACAATTTTGTGAGGTTTTGCTTTATGGTGATGGAAACGGTGGCGCAGACTTCACCGATTTTCCGGATTGTTTGAATCAGACGGAATATGATGCGAAATAGAAATAAGGGCTTATTTCCAACCCTGCGAACGGTTTGTTTCGCCTTGCAAAGAATACGGCAATGGTAGTCCTTTCTTATCTATCCATTATAGTATGGATACGGCAATCAGTGGGGTGAGTGTATATTATGGCTATACAACCATTATTATCGGAGACAACCGCTACATTGTTGTGCCACAAGCTGTCAGTTCTGGAAAATCCATTGTTTTGTAAAGGTTTACCCTTTTCTTTGCAACGAATAGAAGCAATAACAACAAAAGTGAAGTATATGGAAATAGTATCAATCGAAAGAAAGACCTTTGAGGCGATGGTCACCAAGTTCGACCATTTTGTCCGTCGCATGGAAGCTGTCTGCCAGCGGCACGGAGAGAAGAAAATGGCAGAATGGATGGATAATCAGGACGTTTGCCGGATGCTGAACATCAGTCCCCGCACGTTACAGACCCTGCGGAATAACGGCACGCTTGCTTACTCGCAGATAAACTACAAGACGTATTACCGTCCAGAAGATGTGCAACGTATAGTCTCCGTTGTGGAGGACAGGCGAAAAGAAGCAAAGTTCAAGGGAAGAACGATATAAACTTGATGAAATGAACGAAGTAAACTAACAATACCCACTAAATCCAAAGTAACATGAATGAACTGATTAACAAGGACAGCGAGTGGATAATCCACTTCATGGGCAGTCTTGACCGTCTGCTTGACGGCTTCGAGCATCTGACCGCCAATTACCGCCCGACACTGGGCGGTGAACGTTTCTTCACAGACAAGGAAGTATCGGCACAGCTGAAAGTGAGCCGCCGGACACTTCAGGACTACCGTAACGAGGGCGCATAGCCTATATCCAGTTGGGTGGTAAAATACTCTATCGTGAATCCGATATAGAGAAGATGCTTGCTGACGGCTACCGCTCTGCCTATCGGCTGACAGGCACGTGATTTTCTTGAAGGAGCGCAGTTTGCCGTCTGCCCTATGATTGCGGAGCAATGGACTTCCGACAAGAAAAAAGGAACGGCTTACGGATGAAGCACCAAGATCCTGCTTCGTCTGTAAGCCGTTCCCCTATATCCTCTGATTTTTCCGTCAGTCGCTTGTTTCCGTTACCGGATGCCCTTCAAGCGTATGGCAGGCAGGGCAAGGTTTTCGGGCTGAATACGCTCCACAGGAGGAAGATTATGCCCGAAACGGCTCGGCCGCCCGACCTTGCCAATGCCTTCAAAGCCATACGCTACCTTTGCATCCGTGGGCTTTGTAGGACTTGCCGAAATCCTCCGTCACTTCTTCAAGAGGCATATCCTTTTTACCGATGGATGCTATAAAGTCCGTCAGATACTTCTGGTAGTACATTGAAGCCCGGTAGGAGGAAGTGGAGTCAATTTCTTCGGAATGCTTCTTCAACCGCTCACGTTCCCATTCACCCATTTGCAGGAGGGTGGTCGGATGGAGGTTGTTCAAGGAAATGTGGTTTTTTAGCATTTCGGCACTGACCACGCCTTGCGATTTCAATATCTCGATGTAGGCTTCTTCCGTCAGTCGCAGATATTCTCGTAAGCGGTTGTTCTCCCTTACGGATTTAATCTCGTTTTTCTTGCTGTTCCATTCTTCCGGTCGGCAATAAATCCCCGTACTGATGGCAGTCTGTTTGCCGTCAATGGTTATGCGGCAGAGTATGGCAGTCGTACCGTCAGCCTTTACTTTGCTGCGGTTAATGTAGGGTAAAAGTGAAAATGTGCTTCGCATATAGTTTTCTGTATTAAAGAATTAAAGATTGAAAATCTTTGGTGGCTTCTATGAACTTGTCCATGTCCTCGAAAAGTTTCTTCGGGCTGACACGGGCATAGACCTGTGTTGGTGGAAATGTCGGAATGTCCCAGCATCCTACTGATGGTTTCTATCGGCACACCTGCTTCAAGCGTAATCAGCGAGGCGAAGCTGTGCCTCGCCTGATGATAGCACAAGTCGTCCTTGATGCCTGCCAGTGCCGCCAACGCTTTCATGTGTCGTCTGAGATTTGACCAATGCAGCAAAGGGAACAGGGTGTCCCTATCCTCACTATGATATTTTTCAATCAGCGCAATCGCTTCCGGGTAACAGTTTCACACAGGCACGAAGTTCGTTTTTCTTTCTTCGATACTTCAACCACAAAGCACCGTCCTCATCCGTATATAGGTTTCGTCGGGTAATCGAGACAACATCCGCATAACACCCCGGTGTAGCACCCGAAGAGAAACATATCCCTTGCCAGCATGTGGGATTTGCGGTAAGCAGGTATTTCCACATCCCGGATTTTCTCAAACGATTCACGGCTTAATGCCCGTGGTGTCGTTTCAGTCTTCTTCGGCAGGGTAAAAATGCTGGAAATGGATTTTGTCGGCATACCCCTTCTTATATGCCAGACGGCATATCTTCTTCAGGATGGCAAGATGATGGCAGACGGTATCAATCGCATAGCCTTTCTCTTCCGTGGCAAAAGACTGATAGTCGTGGATGAACTGTTCCGTCAATTGTCCGAAAGCCAAATCCTTAACTCGGTACTGATGTTCGATGAACTCACCGAGGGTCAGGCGCATATAGTGGTAGCCGGGATAAGTCCCTTTGGCACGGTCAATGCCGATACGGGCTTTGAGGTCGTCACAAACGGCATCCGTCATTCGCATGAGTGTCATCTGTGTTTCCATGCTGCCTTGAAAATGATTCTTCACATCGGTGGCATCGAAATCAACCTTGCGATTCACAAGGTTGTCAAAGGCATTGTTTACCGCTAACAGTAACTTGTCAATCTTGGCATTAGTCTCCACCGCCTCGCGGCTTTTTTCCGTTCAAACGGCTCTCACGGGAATTCCACAATTCGGGAGTACAGGACAGCTTGCAGCCGAACTGCACCATCGTGCGGTTCACCGTAATCCTTCCCATTATCGGGGCTTTGCCCGACTTGTCCAGTCCGCTCTTTTTGAGGTAGAGCAACACCTTGAATTTTTCTACTTTCATACGCTTATATTTTTAGTGCAAAGTTACTTGTTATATAAGCGCTCTTTGATACGCAAAACACTGTGTATGAGCGCAAACAAAACTATAAAGAAGTAGAACAATGAAAACAAAGAACAATAACATGAAAATCATGAAAACCGAAAGTACAGCCAATGAACAGGAACGGAAAGAAGCGAAGTACAAAGCCCGTTACCCCCTGTCATACTCGACAATGTCTCCGAAGACGTGACATTTATTCGCTCTGCAGATGTGTGTAAGCTTTACTCAACGTCAGCAATTCAACATTGAGAAACCTGCGCGCAGCGCAGGCTATTCCCTTCTACAAGCTGGGCGGAACGTTCCTTTACAACAAAGAAGAAATCATGAATTATCTGGCATCCAATTATAGCAAAAGATTATGAGTAAGAATGGATTCTCCTATTACAAAGCGGAGACAGACCGCTTTCAGGACATTAAGATAAAGCGTCTGAAAAAGAAATACGGATGCGACGGATACGCTGTCTACCAATACGCGCTGAACGAAATCTACCGGGTGGAAGGCGCATATATCCGCTGGACGGAAGACCAGGCTCTTTGACTGTGCCGACTATTGGGACATGAACGAAGCACGGGTGAAGGAGATCATCGGTTACTGTGCCGAAGTATGCCTGTTCGACCTCGTGATGTGGAAGACGCAATGCATACTGACCTCACGTGCCATTCAAAGCCGATATCTCGATATCTGCAAGATCAGCAAGAAGAAATCATACATACCGCTCGAAATCCTTCTTGTAGAACCGGAACAGCCGATGAGGGAGCCTGTAGCGATGCCACTCTTCGAAGGCGGGGCCGGGGCGGCGGAACACGATACACCGAATCAGGCAACATTGGCCGAACAAAAATTCCGGAGTACTCCGGAAACTTTCCAGAATACTCGGAAAGTTCCGGAAACATTCCGGAAAAAACAGACAAAGAAAAGAAAATAAAAGAAAAACAAAGAAAATCCTCCTCTACTCCCCCCCCGCAGCCTTCCGGAGCGCTTACGGAGGAGGAAGCGAGAGTTTTACTTTCTTCTACCGTATTGGGTGAGGACCGTAGCTCCAAACCGGATATCGCCAGGCATCAACCGTCACAGGCGGATGTGAAGGCGGATGTGAAGGCGGAGGAAGAGAAACAGCGCAATCCGCAGGGGCTGATAAACACGCTGCGTCCCTACAATCTGTCGCAAAGAGAGCCTGGAGGAGGTACTGCAGCTCTCACGGCATGGAGAAATCGGAAATCCTGTCTGGTCTATTCTTGCCGAAATGCACGGAAACAAACGTCTCAAAATGCCGCGTCTATTCCTGTTGAAGCGACTGCGGGATGCAATGGGACTAGTGGCCGGAGGAAGCCCGGGCGGTAAAGCGAAAGAAGCCTCCTGATTGATCACTCAAAAGAACGAAAAACAATGAACGAAAATACAACAAAAGAAACGCTGTACTATCCCCGCAAAATGCGTATAGGATGGTGCGTGGCCCATGAAGTGACAGCCGCAGGCGTCAAGATCGAGCGTTACGGAATCAAGTGCCGGACGTATGCCGAAGCATTCGACAGGGCGGCGAAACTGAATAATGAAAATCGGGCCGGCAAAGCGGCTGTTAATGAATCGGCAAGTGAAGGAGGCGGGCAATTATGAGCGAAAAAGTGAGCATCCTCACGCTACGGCTGACAGCCGAAGAGGCCGCACAGATGGAAGTGCTCAAATCCATCACCGGAAAGAAAAGCGGCAGTGAAGCGATAAAGTATATCGTGAAGGAATACCCCCGATTCTGTGCCCACTACAAGCAGGAGGCACGGGAGAAGGGAGAATTGCAACGCAAGTACCAGGATCAGAAAATCGCTGTGGGAGATTTCCTCAAAGCATTCGAAAGATTGCAGCAGACGATGGAGGATGACCGGAAGTAGAGCATCCTGCCGATGTCAGTCGGAAAGGTGATAGCTGATTTCTCCGGAAGAAGATCTCGATCTGAATAAATGTGATAGCAAATGGTTTCTCCAGGAACAGGCTGCCGGCGAAAGATCTGCTATCATAACGAGTGAGATATCGGGATGATCAGGTGTAGATCCTGCCAGGTGTGTGATAGCAATCCGGCAATCCGGGCCACAAGCGACAGCCTATGCGATGGTAGCCCATGCGGTGTGTACTCAGTCGTTTTCAATGCCCGGTGCGGTTTCGCTCTGCCCGGCACTTGTTGCCGGGACAAGGCTCAATCCGCTACCTCCCTGCGTCTGAACGACAGGAAACAGGCAATCGGTCCGAAGTGCAGCCATGCGGTACGGGGTTCCCGTGTTTATCGCAAACGCATTTGTTCTACGGAAGTCAGCGCCCTTCGCCGTCCTCCGGGCGCGTGCGGTCGTGATGCTGCGTGCGCGGGGTGCTTCCGGTGTTTCTGTCCTGCTGCAGGCCTTTTGCGCGGAAAAATCCATAATAGGCAATTATGTTTAATAAGTTGCGGAACCGTTCCGGATTCCGCCCTTTTATTAAACATAACAGCGCATTATGGATATTCCCGCTGTTTGGGTAGTTTCCCGTTTCTCGGTACCGGGCTCAAAGTTACCCCTTGCGGAACATTACCGCCTCCACACAGCCGCCCCGTAGCTTCTCACATGGGACGGCGGCTGTCCCCGACCACCGCCCCGAAGTTACTTCCGTCTTTCCGCTCCTCCTTCGGACTGCGCCTGTCGGCGTGCCCGGCTGACTGTTTCCACCCTGCGGCATACCGAAGTTTCCCGGCGGGGCGTGCCGCCCCGCTCCGCGGAGCGGACGGCGAAGCCGACCGCCGAAAGTTGTGACATTTGCGCCATTGTCACAACTTCCAGCCTTTAACAAGCATATATAACTATATCTACTCAGTTTCCGGATGACAACTACACATTAAAAGCCTTACCTTTACGACTGTAAACCAATATTCCGAACCATGTATACAAACGTACACTCACAAAACAACTATCAAGCCAACCTGAGTAACCGAAGTTATGGCTTTAAAGAGCTGGCCGTACTTTACTTCCCCAATATAGCCCCTGCCTCTGCGAGTATCCGCCTTAAACAGTGGATAAAGGATGACGTAGAACTATTGGGATCACTGGAAGAAACCAACTACCACCTCAGCAACCGTATTCTCACCCCTAAACAGAGAGACCTTATTACGACCACTTTCGGTTCACCCTTCTGACCCCATAGCGCAGCCACTCCCACGGCTACAGCCCGACACCCCTTTGGTGGGGGAACGCCCACCGACTGAGCGCCTCCCCCAAAGGGGGACGGGAGGGGGGTAGATGAGAAATACACAACTAGAAATTACTCACATAATCACCCACAAAACAATGATCAAACAAAGAAACATTTCCCTGATCGTGGTGCATTGCACCGCCTCCCGCTGCACCAGTGATCTCACCCCCCCTCCCTCGACGCCATGCACAAGCGTCAAGGCTTCACCGAATGCGGCTATCATTATTACATCACAAAGACGGCCGGATACACCACATGCGCGACATTACCAAGATCGGCGCACACGTCAAAGGCCACAACAGCGAATCAATAGGAATCGCTTACGAAGGAGGTCTTAACGCATCAGGCAAAGCAACCGACACACGTACCACCGCACAAAAACAAAGCCTTGAAACGCTCCTGCGCTTTCTGTTACTCACCTATCCGGGAGCAAAGGTCTGCGGCCATCGTGATCTGAGTCCCGATCTCAACCATAACGGAATCATAGAACCATGCGAGTACATCAAAGAATGTCCCTGCTTCAATGTCCGGACCGAATACGGTTATTTAATGGAAAATGGAAAATGGAGAATGGATAATGTACCATGCGGTATATAAGCGCATGAAAGCGTAGCCAATTATTCATTGCTCATTATCCATTATCCATTCACCCTACCTTTGCCGGGAACAATTAAAAAGGAGGTCAATATGAAACCATTTTGGAGAAACACGTTGCGAGTATTGAAAGTGATCGGTAAAATTTTCGTTTGGCTGACCGGAGCGGACAGCCCGGTCAACGATAACGAGAAGAAGGACTAACTCCTGTAATACCCGGCAATGGGAAAACCCCTGTTTTGAGGGCTGCGGACATACCCCGCAGCCCTTTTTTCATGTACATAAACGCATCATGCATCACATATCATCATAGATAAGAATGCACGCCCGCAGCCGCCCGCGCGTATATATAACTTTGCCCGCAGAATGAATCATTAATCACTAAACACTAATAAACATGGCAATTCAAGTAAAAGCATCCTTGCGTAAGAATCCGCAGGACAAAAAAGCAGCCGGAAAATACTACGCTCAGGTAGTTCTTGCTCCGGAAATGACACAGAGACAAATCATCGACCAGATCGCTGACCGTTGTACCGTAACTGGCTCAGACGTGAAAGCGGTGCTGGACGCATTGATGACAGTTATCAAACGTAACCTTGCCAACGGTTCTCCTATTCGCTTAGGCGACCTTGGCTCATTCCGTCCTTCCGTATCGGGTATCGGTAGCGAAAATGTGGATAAGTTTACGGCAAGTAACGTGAAGAAAGCCCGCGTGATCTACGTACCTTCTGCAGAAATCAAGGAAGCGGTAGCAATGTATGCTTTCTCTAAGGTTGGCGCGACTGCCGAAGGCGGGAATACCGAAAAGCCCGGTGGAGGGGATATCGACAACCCCGGGGGCGGAGACGAAGAAGCACCAGACCCGACAGTTTAAAGCGGTCATCCGCTACGTATCAGTAACCATTTGAAAAGAAAGCCTGATGAACAGAAGAAGTTCATCGGGCTTTCTTCGTTTTCAAGCTGTTAGAGACTGTCTGCAGGGCTTGCGGAATATATCAGGAGTTTTTCAAAAAATGTCTGACGTTTTTTAGAAAACTCTTGTTGTTTTCTTGGAGATGTTTTTCGCAATTTCCGGCATATAGCTGACTGTTTTCTTTCTGATTGGGTGTTCTTCTATCCATAAATAAACGCAGGAAGAGGAATAGAAACGCTGTTATCTATAAATTTATAAAGAGGTATTTTTGTTCTACCCCCTCCCGTCCCCCTTTGGGGGAGGCGCTTAGTCGGTGGGCGTGGTCGCCCCCCTTGCCGCAGGGCGTTCCCCCACCGAAGGGGGTGGGCTGTAGCCGTGGGAGCGGCTGCGCTACGGGGTCATTCATGTGTTCGTTATGTGATTTATTCCTTCTATACTTTTTAGTGATATTCGCCCGATTGTCACGGATTTCCCCTGTTCGTTACTTTTCGGCGGGGCGTTTCGCCCCGCTCCCCGGAGCGGACGGCGAAGCCGATCGCCGAAGATTTCCGGCACGCCGCAGGGCGGAAGCGGTCTGCCGGGAACGCCGCAGGCGCAATCCGCAGGAGGAACGAAAAACGGGAGTAACTTCGGGGCGGTGGTCGGGGTGGCGGCTTGCCGCCATAGTGGAGGCGTAAACATTCCGCAGGGAAACATCCGGAAGGGGTAACTTTCTGCCCGGTTATGCCAAACACTGTCTTTCCGGGGCGACGTGCAGAAGGCCACATTATGTTGAATATTCCTCACGGGCGGAACGCGCCGGAGGATATTAAATATAATGTTCCTTCTGCATCTCGCCCAATTCAACTATTTCTCTGCAAACCACTGCTACCCATAGCGCACGCAGGCATCACGTCAGCACGGCGGCGGACGCTTGCGCCGCCTTCATGGTCTAATCGCTCAGGAATGGTCAATCATAAACACGGGAACCCCGCACCGCATGGCGGCACTTCAGACTAGTAGCCTGTTTCCTGTCGTTCAGACGAAAGAAGGTAGCGGATTGAGCATTGTCCCGGCAGAAAGTGCCGGGCAGAGCGAAACCGCACCGGGCATTGAAAACGACTGAGTACACACCGCATGGGCTACTACCGCATAGGCTGTCGCTTGTGGTCCGGCTTGCCGGGGTGTGAGCGGGAGCCGGAGCCGAATGCACCAGACGGAAGTAACTTCCGGGAAACGTCCCCAGCTGTACTTCCTTTGTATCACCGCCAAAGGGCGGCTTTCTTTGCGCCAATCGGATGACTACGGGGAAAGCAAGGGAAGCGGCACGGTGCACGGAAATACTGTCCGACCGATAAACGCTGGCAGTGAAGGAGAATCCCGGTAGTAACACTGGAGGAGCAGGGCGAGCGCATGGGGTGCAGTCCTGTAAGGCTGCGCCCTGATGCGGTTGCGCTGCGGTGGGTATTCAGACGAACTGATGTTCGCCTGATCACTTCCGTACTCCTGTGTCCGATCTGCCGGGATTGCTATCACACACCTGGCAGGATCTGCACCTGATCATCCCGATATCACCTGTTAGCTGATAGCAGATCACGGCGGCCGGCTTTTTCCTGGACACAACTTTTGCTATCACTTTGATTCAGCTCAGGAACTGGATCCGGAGAAATCCGATAGCAGATACTAAACCACCTGTGCAATTTAAACAGCAAGAGGTTCTTCTTTAATGATCGAAATACCGAGTGCATTTTCAATCTTGGCCAACGTTTCAAGCGAAAGGTTTTCCCGTCCTTTCAATACCTTCGAAATATACTGCCGGCTACAATTCATCTTCTCAGCCAGTTGCTTCTGATTCATTTCCAGTTCCTCCATTCTATCGAGCATCAGCATCGCTATATGTTGGGAATACCGCAACCAAGTTTCATTAGCATCCATGTACTCAAACACTTCACGCCATTTCGACGGTGTTGGAGATGCATGCTTTTCAAGCCTCTCCACAATCTTTCTCATGTTCTCATTCATATATCTACCTCCTATAATTACAATTCACTCATATAATCAATAAACCCGTCATCATTAATAATGTTCTCTTCAAGCAAATATCGTCCGACCTTATCCATTTTCACAAGTTCCTTTCTTGTATGCTCTCTTTCCTGCATGGTCGCCGTCAGTTTGATAGCTCCCCCGTAATGATGTATACGCCAGAAGTCAATTTGATAGCATAAAGACGCAGCCAGGACGAATGCCCGATGGTACGTTTCAATCGGGCCTTTTCTTTCTGAAGCATAAAATCCGATGCCTGGTTATTATCCAGCGGTCGAAACAATCTGCTCAAATCTGCCTCCGGAGATATGTCCATAATGACGCATCTCAATCTCTTGCTGTCTTCAATCGTATCCTTAATCGCCTGATTGATATCAGTAATTTTAAAATAGGCACTCAAATCGTTTATATTTTCTTTGAAAAACGACCGTAGCCACATCACATCACTCCAATCGTAGAACAATTTGAGAAACTCATTATCTTCCTCCCCATCCAGGCGTACAGACCACAGTTTTTTGCTTCCTGTAATATCGTCAAATGTCATATTTTTCCTGTTTTGTTTCCACAAAGATACGAAAAGAATCGAAACTGTCAACTTATAAGTTGACAGTTTTAGTTAATTAAGATTGTTTTATACAGGCTTTGCGTGTGACTGATAAGTGGTCGTATCAGTTTCCCATTCATTAATATCTAAATCATTCTTTGTACTATCTAATGGTGAGGCCACCGTTTCGCGATTGCTTTCATCAGGAAGCATCGGCTCACAACCACTCAACAGATGGAGTACAAACATAACTATAGCAATAATAGCTCCCCGCCGTCAAATGCCCCTTTATATGATGGAAATATCCTCTCGCATACGCTTCGCCCCGCCTATAATTCTTTTGCATTTTTTAATTTTTAGTCCGACAAAGTTAATAAATTAAATGCGAGATTTGTCTCTTTTTGTCACTTTAATTAGGTTTATCCGATTAAAAACAATACCTTTGTAGGAGAAAACTTGAATCCTCAATTGGATATTAAAAGAGGGTTTTTGCCAAAGTAGGTGTCTAATTCGGTGACACTACTAAAAATGAAAAGCTGTTATTTCATTGAAAATGAGATTATAAAGAAACTAAAGTTTGAGGGCAGGTAGCCCAACAAGATCAACGTCAATGATGAATGAAAATCCCGCTAAAATGAAAGTTTTTAGCGGGATTTTTTGCTTTTTGCGGTATACTTTCATAGCTGGTAAGGCTCAAAAAAGAGTCTTCCAAAATGAATGGAAAACTCTTTTACATCAGCACCGTTTAGGTGATGTATTTTCTGCATCTATGATTGGATACCTATTGTGTCTGTGTTATGACATTTGGCTGCTACCAACCCGGATTCTGAACAAGTTTGCTCGACTTCTGAATCTCGTTTAACGGGATAGGATAGAGGTACATGCGTATTTCAAAAATACGGGTTTCAAATGCGGTACGCTCCATAAAGTCCTCCAGGTTATCAGCATTCATATTCATACCATGTACCGGTCCGCCTTGCTTATATCCTTCTTCATCGGCACACATCCAGCGACGGACGTCGAAATAGCGTTGTCCTTCGGCGAATAGTTCGATCCGGCGTTCTTTGCGGATGGCTTCTTCCTGTAAGGCTTGGTTGCCTTTTATTTCAGGCTTGATGTCCTTTAGTAAAGGGATACCTGCTCGGTAGCGGACGCTGTCGATGTGTGCAATGATACGCTCATCTGAAGGGTTTACATGATTCAATGCCTCGGCATATAGTAAATAGAAGTCGGCGAGACGGAACAACATTCCTGCTCTGTATTTTGATTTGGCATTACTTCCTTGGTTTAAAAGATCACGGTTCATTCCTTGTAAAGCAGATAGCCGGAGTAGCTCATATCCGCTTTGGAGTTATCGTCTCCGCTGCCTTTATAGAAATAAATCTGTTTCGTTGTTTTTGCCATGTCTTGCCGGAGTAAGTTATGGCCTGATAAAAACGTGGTTCGCGATTCTTATACATATTAGGAATGCCGTCTTCGCCAATGCCTTCTTCTGAATAAAGTCCTGACTCGTGAATACTCTTGCCGTCATTCATGTAGAAATCGTCAATGGCTTCCTGCAATACACCTACACAACCGAATCCGCTATATATCGCACGTGGAGTGCATCTGCGTTCTCTTCCTTCTCCACCTACATCGCCCCATGAATTCTTGCTGGTTTGCCAGATAGCTTCCGGGTTGTTCAAACTTACCTGAAAGAGTTGGTATAGAGATTCTTCTGCATTCAACTCTCCATCTTTATCTTTTTCTTTATAAAGGTGATAGTGAGTTTTTGCATAATCAATGAAGCGCTGCAACGCGTTTAAGGCAGTTTGCCATTTTTTGTCATCTTTCGCAGGAAACAGTTGTTTGTCCTGATTATCCCTCAATGCGATTGCTTCCGAATATCCTCCGTTAAGTAAGGGGCTTGCGGCATACACGTGGAGTTTTGCCAGAATAGCCAATGCTGCCCCTTTGGTAGGTGCTGCGCTTCGGTTCTCGTTTGGAGTCCCGTCATCGTTCACTTCCTTTTCAGGCAGTTCATTGTAGCATTCATTGAGTTCGGAATCGATGAATTGCACTACTTCGTCGACAGAGTTCCGGTAATAGTCCAGATCACTTGCGGACGGTTCCGATATTTCTGTCATAATGGGGATAGGACCATACAATTCAAATAACAAGTAGTGATAGTAAGCACGTAGGAAACGAGCTTCGTTTTTCAATCTTGCCAATTCGTCTTCGTCAATGTAATCCGTAACGTCACCTTGCTGTGGGATCGTATGCGAGTATGCCAGAAATTCGTTTGCCTGACGGATTTGTTTGTAAAGACTCCAGCGCGATAAATCCGCCGATCCGGCATGGTAACCTACTGTCGGAATTGTCTTGACATTATTTTGTGCACTTTTTAACTCGTCGGAAACTGCCGGCCAGGGATTATCCAATCCCGTCAAGGCTGCATAAGAACTGGTTATAATAATGTTTGATACATCCGGAATTCCGGAATATATATATCGGTGGAAGCGACGGGCATAACCGGTATTATTGAATACTTCTTCCATGCTTAATTCTGCCGCCAGGTCGTCCGATACATCCAGATAATCGCTGCAACCCGAAAAGAATATCGTGCTTAGTCCTACGGCCACTATGATTGATAGTTTTTTCAATGTCTTCATATATATAATGTATTATATGTATTATTAGAAAGTAAAGTCAAGACCGAATGTGAAAGTCCGGCTCAGTGGATATGAGAAGCCGCCGTTGGTGTTTCCAAGTTCCGGGTCCCACATTTTGATATCATCCCATACACAAAGATTGTTTCCTTGCAGATAAACACGCAAAAGGCTTGTATACCGATTTTTTCAGTGTTTTCTCCTTGAAGTTGTAACCGACTTCAATATTTTTCAGTCGCAGGAAACTGGCATTGCGCAGCCACCAAGTGCTGGCAGCCTGTATTGTTGTCATAATTGGTAGAGTGCATGCGGGGGAACATTACATTTTGGCTTGGGTTCTGTTCCGTCCATCTGTTGGCTACTTCTGATCGTACAGCGGATTCTTCGACTCCCCATTGGAACGGGAAAAATGCTCCGTTCGAGCCTGGCTCCTAATACGGTCGATGTATTTCCTGATCCTTGGAAGAAGATACCGACATAGGCTCCTTTCCATTCGGCATTGAGGCCGAAGCCATAAACTATTTCCGGAACGGAAGGATTTCCTACATCTTCCATCTGGTCATTGCTGTCGATCTTACCGTCTCCGTTCAGGTCTTTGTATTTGATATCTCCCGGACGTACTCCGCTTGACAGACCGGATACAACTCCCGGTTTCAGTTCATACTGGCGGTTCAGACCTTCACCTGTTATGTTGAAGTCGTCGGCGGTATAAAGTCCGTCAGCAATGTATAGTTTCCATGAGTTGAGGCGAGTTCCTTTCTTTTTCGAGCCACGGATAAACTTGTGGCACCTGATCATATTCGAGGATTTCGTTGCGTGCAAATGTAAAGTTACCGCGTGCGCTCAGGTTAACTTCACCTACTTTATAATTGAGATTCAGACTTGCATCCACACCTTGGTTTTTCACGATACCGAAGTTTTGCCATGGCATTTGCTGGAAGCCTGTCACATTGGAAACGGTATTACGTTGCAATAGGATGTCCTTACGTTTGTTGTTGAAGTAGTCCACTTGCAGGTCAATGCGGTTGTCGAATAACCCCAAGTCGATACCGAAGTTGCGTTTGTCTTCGATTTCCCAGGAAAGAAACGGTGATTCGAACTGGGCTTCGGTAATTCCATTGCCTACTCCGCCTAATGCGCCGCTGTTGCTGAATCCGATATTATAGCCGCTATTATCCTGTTTCATGGTTCCACGATATAAGAAGCGGTTGCCGCCGGTATCGTCGTTACCGGTACGACCGATGGAGAATCTTAATTTCAATTTGCTTACTACCTTTTTCAAGGCTTCCGGATAATAATGTTCATTGCTGATATACCATGCCAAACCCATGGCGGGGAAGAAACCGAAGCGATAGCCTTTTGCAAAGGTGTCCGAACCGGGTAGCCGAAGTTACCTTCTAAGAAATAGCGTCCGTCATATCCATAAGTTACACGACCTACCAAACCTTGCTTTTTCTATAAGGTAAAGCGTTATTGTGATACTGTGTTTTTTTGCATGTATAGGAACATGGCCCCTACATCGTGTTTCTCTGCAAATGTACGGTTGTAATTGAAGGCTGTTTCAAAGTAAATCTTCTTGTTTGAACTGTTACTCAGGTTTTCTGATAGTACATCGCTGCCTTCTACTACAGTCTTATATAACAGTTTGCCATTTTCGTCGCGTCCTGTGGCTAGATATTGTGTCGGTGTTTTGGTACGTTTGGCGATATATGACATGTCTGCGTCAAAGGCTGATAAGTCCTTTCCATGTCAATCCCTTGGTCAGGAAGTCCAGAATTTCTTCTGGTCTACTTCCACTTTCGACTGGATGGAAGTTCTCCATTCTTTGGCGTATCCTGAGTTAACAAGCTGGTTGTACGGGTTAGAACGGTTGCCTGACGGACGGGGATGTCCGGCCACAGTTCCGTCGGAATAAACTGCCGGCATGATATAAGACGGAGTACGGCACATGGTAGTAAAAATAGTGCTGGTTCCTGTTCCCGGATAATTGGTTTGCAGGTATTGTCCGCTGAGGTCTACTTTTACTGTTGTGGTTTTAGTTGCGTCAAAGTCAATGTTGCTGCGCAGATTGTAGCGCTTCAATCCGATATTGTTATCATAGTCATTGCCGAAATCCTTGAATATACCATTTTCCTGATAGAAGGCGCCGGATACGAAGTAACGGGCACGTTCAGTTCCTCCTCTTACGTTCAGGGTATACCGCATATTATAGGTGTGGTTTCTTAGCATTGTACCCAACCAGTCAGTGTCCGGATATAAATCACGGTCGGCTCCGGGACCGTATTTGGCTATCTCTTCGTCTGTGCGTATGCTGGCGGTCCCTTCGTTGTTCAATGCTTCGTTGTATAGGTTTAACGTTTCTACTGAGTTCATGAAAGTCGGCAGACGTGTTGGTTCGAGAATAGTTCCTTCGGCTCGGAAAGAGATTTTAGGTTTCTGTGAATTTCCTCGTTTGAAGTAATCAAGATAACTCCGTTTGCGCCTTCGGCTCCGTAAACAGGCGTGGCGGCAGCATCTTTCAGTAAGGTAAATGATTCAATTTCATCCGCTTCAATATCCTGCATTTGCCGGGGACACCGTCGACTAATACAAGCGGATTGGTACCGCCTTTGAAAGAACTTTGTCCCCGAATCCAAAAGTCGGCATTGTCATATCCCGGTTCACCGGAACGTTGCACTGCGATCAAGCCCGGTACTTGCCCTGCCAGATTATTGGTCATATTACGACTGGAAGAAACGGACAACTCTTTGGGACCGATGGCGTTGATGGAACTCACTACGCTGTTCTTCTTTTGTTTTCCGTAGCCGATAACAACGACGTCCTCCAGCATCTCTGTGCTCGGAAGCATTTTGATTGCTAATACCTTTTCTCCTTTATAAGTGATTTTTTGCTGTTCGTAACCCACATAAGAGAAAAGAAGTATATTGCCTTTTTGGGCTTTGATGGTGAAATTACCATCTACGTCAGTGATGGCACCGACTGTGGTTCCTTCGATTTTTATCTGCACTCCGATCATCGGCTGCCCGTTTTCATCGACTACGAGTCCTGTCGGACTTTGTCCTTGTGCATAAATTGTGTTTATTCCTGCAAATAAGGCAAACAGAATGAAACACATTACTTTTTTAATATCTTATTCATAAATGTTTCTTTTAAGTAAGAATTAGAAAATAATTAAGGTTACTTGTCCGTGCCGTATACATATATTTCTGCCAGGTGTCCTACAGATGAACCACTGCCCAGAGTGGGGATGTAAATACGTATCCAGCGTGCATCACATGCTTTTACGGGGACCATTTGCTCTGTTTTTATGCTACCGTCAAAGAAGTATTTTCCAATCAGGTTCCATGTTTCACCGTCATCTCCTGCATAAATCTCAAGGTTCATAGAAGTAAGTGCATTTTGTCTGGCGATGAGTCCTAATTGGCTGACACTGTTTTCTTTGCCCATGTCGAGTATTATTTCATATGGTGGAGCTACTTCGCCTCCCTGCCATTTACTATGCCAGAAAGTGTTTATCTCTCCGTCAATCAAAGATATCGTCTGACCGTTGTGGGGGTAAGCGGCTGAAACTTTGCCTGTCTTTTCTTCCGTGTTGGCAGTCACTGTCCAGTGGTCACGGTTAATAGGGCCGCCTTGTTTGATTACGAAATAGTTGGCTACCGTTTCCTTGTCATGTTGATGCTGGCATCTCCTTGGCCGCTAAGTCCGCTGAGTGAAACCGGAAGAAGATAATTTCCGGGGAAGTGTTTCACCCAGCAGGCTAATAGCAGAGCCTACCGTTGTCTTTCCCTTGGCGATAGTGACATCGGGAAGAGTGTAGAAGTCGGAAGGTAAAGGTATGTAATAGGTCGAATTTGCCGAATTGTAGTTGTCCACATAGTCCGCTCCTTTGGTTGCAAACGAGGTCGTCAGATCCCATTCGTTCTCAAAAGCTTATCTCTGTGTCGAGATTCATAGGTGAAGTAGTCGTTCCTCCTTCTACTACGAAGTCTCCTCCGGTAGATGCAAGTCTGACGATGGCTTCTTTAACGATAAATCCGTAAAGTGTTGCCGTTCGGTCGGAGTTCATAGGAGTCCCTGTAGAGGATACCCGTAATGGAAGAACGTATTTAAGTTCATCAAAGCCGCACAGGTTGTAGATTTTGTGAGGATCATACACCAGACTGCCTCCTGTTACGCGCCTGTCTCCGCCGGGAGAGACGGAATAGGTTGCATTTTCAATCGTATAGCATTCGGGAGGTAGTAATTGATAGGAAGTGCCGTCCGCATTATTCAGAGAATCCAACAGGGATTGTTCTACTGAAAAAGTCACCGTTCCTCCGGTATCCTCTAATCCTGCCTTGGCAATGGATAGATCAATCTTGTTGAGAGGGCCTAAATCGTAAACTTCAATGGTGGAGAATCCACTTTTGTGATGCTGAGAACATTCCCTTAGAACGTTCGTTATCAACATCTTCTACGCAGGCTGGTAATGCATAAGAATGCCAGCAAGCATGGTGTTAGTTCAAAGCATTTTTTCATAAATTAATATTAGTTTTTATTAAAGGTAAAAAGGGTAAAAACAAGTTGAAGTACTTGTGGGTACTCTTGGATTTGGAATACTTATTTCTTTCTCATAGGCATTAAAATTAGAAGTTAAAACTTTTTTATTTGTGTGCTGAACTATGCTGATTTAAAAGTCAGAAAAATAATAGGTTCTATGTCTTAGTTCTTGTAGAACTATAATATAGTAGATGATAAGATGGAATAGAATGCATGTTGTTGATAATCAATGGGAAGTATTGGGGGCTGTAAACGTGTAATAGTGAAATACTCACTCTGTTTCTACCCGTTGATTGATTAAATGAGAATAATTGAAAAACTTATTTGTAATTTAAATATGAAATATTATTGAAAAATAGTATGACTTTTTCAAACTAATTAGTATATTTGCGCACGAATCGTTGATTTTTAGCAAAAAAGATGGTAAATCTATTGCTTAGTTAGATGCGTTAGTTTAGATACAAATGGATTAACAGACTGTTTTTTGTGCTAAGTTCTACAAGAACTTAGTTTAATTATTCCTCTATTCCTTTTAATTGGTTGATTGTTTCGGTCAGACCGGGCGAAAACTCACTTTTAAATATAAACATTTTGGCAGTCGTTTAATTACGGGTGTAAGGGAGAAACTATTTAATTGCTATTTGGATAGTACACAGCGTGATAAAGGTTGTTATATTCTCAAAGAGTTCTCATGCCTTTGAGAAAAATTCTCACCACACTGAGAAAAAAAATTCTCAATGCAATGAGAAAATTTTCTCAAAGGCATGAGTATTTTTTCTCAGTGCAGTGAGAATATAATGAAAGCTTCAAAAAAAGCCAACTAAATCCATAATGGGTTAGTTGGCTTTTATATTAGAGGATTTATCCTTTGTTTCGGGAATATTTATTCTTCCGCTTTCAATGATTCATCGATAACCTTGATTTTCTGTAATACCAGTTCAAGGTCGAGCTTTCAGTTTATCCACTTTTCGATTCAGTTCAGTCAGCAGGCTGCTACCTTTCTTGGAAGAAGAAGTAAGGAATCCCAGGTTATTTTCATAAGTCTGAAGTTCATTCTTCATATTCTCATAAATACGTACCAGTTTTTCCCGTTCTCTATATAAAGACTGAGAGCCTCCTCCTTGGATATTGCTGATGTTTGAACGGAAATTGCTTAATTTCTTGTTGGATGCACTG
>VOFG01003877.1_pt1 | contig 29125 bp, 47 predicted proteins | sample 5384171 | NCBI WGS metagenome assembly VOFG01 (sample SAMN12384726, study PRJNA508395) | human gut metagenome | isolation source: healthy gut F | host: Homo sapiens
GGCCGAATCGGGCAGCGACATTGCCGGTCTGTCCACCGGCCTGCGGTCTTGACCGGAAGATCAACGGCCTGAACAAGTCCGACCTGCTGCTGATCGCGGCGCGCCCCGGCATGGGCAAGACTTCCATGGCGCTGAACGTCGCGCTGAACGTCGCAAAGTCGACCGACAAGACCGTCGCGTTCTTCTCGCTGGAAATGTCGAAGCAGCAGCTTGTCACGCGTCTGATCTCCAACGAGAGCTTCGTCGACAATCAGAAGCTCACGACCGGCAAGCTCGATGAGGAGGATTGGGGCAAGCTGTCCCTCGCGTCCTCCGCCCTGAGCCAGACTGACATCCGCGTCGACGACAACCCGGCCACCACCGTCGCCGAGATGAACGCGAAATGCCGCCGCCTCGAGAATCTCGGTCTCGTCATCATCGACTATCTCCAGCTGATGACCGCCGCGGCCCCCGGTAAATCGGGCGAGAATCGCGTCACCGTCGTCAGCGAGATTTCCCCGCGCTGAAGATCATGGCCAAGGAGCTGAACGTCGGTCATCTGCCTGAGCCAGCTGTCGCGTGCGAACGAATCGCGCACGGACAAGCGGCCCATGCTCTCCGACCTGCGCGAATCCGGCGCCATCGAGCAGGACGCCGGACTCCGGTCATGTTCATCTACCGCGACGACTATTACAACGAAAACTCGGAAGAGAAAAACATCGCCGAGTGCATCGTGGCCAAGAATCGCCACGGCGAGACCGGCACGGTCAAGCTCCAGTGGCTGCCGCAGTACACGACGTTCTCGAATCTGGAGTGGAAGCATGAGGGATAAAGTGCTGCGCTGGTGCCGGGAAAATGCCATGCTTTCTCCGGGCCAAACGGTGGTCTGTGCCGTATCGGGCGGGGCGGATTCCGTCGCAATGCTGCATATCCTGTGTTCGCTGCGGGAAGCACTCGGCGTGACGGTATCCGCCGCGCACTTCAACCATCGGCTGCGCGGCGCGGAATCTGACCGGGACGAGGCGTTCGTCCGGAAGCTCTGCGCCGACTGGGGCGTGCCGCTGGCCGCCGCCTCCGGCGACGCTGCCGCCCGCGCAGGAAACCGGCGAATCTTTGGAAGAGGCCGCGCGGAATTTGCGTTACGCTTTTTTTCGCCTCCCTCGGTCAGGCCGTCGCCACCGCGCACACCGCAGACGACAATTTGGAGACGATGCTGCTGAATTTCCTGCGCGGCACGGGCGACCGGACTCGGCGGCATCCCGCCGAAGCGGGACTTCCTCGTCCGGCCCATCCTCTGCTGCACGCGGCAGGAGGTTCTGGCTTATCTGGACGCGCACCGCCTCCCGCACGTGGAAGACTCCACAAATGCTGCGGATGACTGCGTCCGTAACCGGCTGCGGCACAACGTTTTGCCGCTGCTGAAAGCAGAAAATCCTGCGCTTGCCGAAACCGCCCTGCGCACAGCGCAGCTCCTGCGGCAGGATGACGCATTTCTGGATCGCTTGGCCGAAGCGGCGCTGCAAACCGCCAGCGCCGGACCGCTGGCGTGGCGCTGCGACGCCGCTCGCGCAGAGCCGGACGCCGTCCGCACCCGCGCGGTCCGCAGAATGCTGCAGGCCATCCGCATCCCCAAGCTCTCGCGCGCACATCGAAGCAGTCGACCGGCTGCTGTTCACAGACGATCCGTCCGCCCGCGTCTCCCTCCCCAGCCGCTGGGAAGCGCGGCGGGAATATGACCGGTCTGCCTCGCGCGCACGGCGGACGCAGCCACATTCGTGCCCGTTCCGCTCATACCCGGGAAGACCATCCGCATTCCGGAGCTTGGGCTGAAAATTCGCTGCGAATTCACAAAAACTTTGCAAAAAATCGCCCCGGCACGTTCACATTTGCCTGCCGGTGTGATATGATAGGGGCAACCAATGGACTGGTCGTCCGCCCGCGCCGTTCTGGCGACGCGCTGCGTCTGCCGGGCGGCACAAAACGCTGAAAAATGGTTCATCGACCTGGAAGGTTCCCGCCGCGCAGCGCGGGACTTGTGCCCGTGTTCGCGGATGATTCCGGCGTTTTGGCCGTCTATGGACTTGGCCAGAATCTTGACTGCCGCGCGGCCGAGGGTGAACCGGCCATCCTGTTTTGACATTGAGAAAGAATGAAAATAAAGAGGAGTACGCCGTATGATCAACAAAACCGATATGCTCGCAGATATTGAACGAGTGCTCGTCCCCGAGGCGGATATCCACGCCCGCATCAAAGAGGTCGGCGCGCAGATCGCCGCCGATTACCGCGGCAAATGCCCGATCCTCGTCGGCGTTCTGAAAGGCGTTGTGCCGTTCTTCGCCGAGATGGCCGCCGCCATCGATATCCCCGTGCAGGAGGATTTCATGTGCGTCACGTCGTTTGAGGGCGGCACGGAATCCACCGGCAAGCTCACCTTCCGCAAAGACATCGACCACGACATCGAAGGCCGCGACGTCCTGATCCTCGAGGACATCATCGACTCCGGCAGCACGCTGAAGATGATCGTCGAGCTGTTCCAGGCGCGCAAGCCCGCCTCCGTCAAGATCTGCACGCTGCTCGACAAGCCGTCGGGCCGCAAGGTCGATCTGACGCCGGACTATACCTGCTTCACGATCCCGGCGGCGTTCGTCGTCGGTTTTGGACTCGACTACGAAGATTATTACCGCAACCTCCCGTTCGTCGGCGTGCTGAAGCCCGCCGTATACCTCGAGAAATAAGACCGACATTTTGCAGACATGCACAAACGGATCATGGGCGTTCTGCGCCCATGATTTGTGGCTTTTGCGCCTGTTTGCCCAAAAAGGAGAATTTCATTGAAACAGCAGCCGAAAAACCGTCAACCTTCTGCTCCTGCTGTTCGTTCTGGTGCTGATCCTGGCGTCCGTGTCCTCGTCGCTGTTCGGAGGGCGCGAGAACGCCGGGCTGACGTATTCCGGCGTGCTCGATCTGTTTGAACAGGAACAGGTCGAATCGTTTGTTCTGACCGGAAACTCCTCGCCCTGCACCTGCGCGAACCGTACAAGGGTTCTTCCGACGTGACCGTCAAGCTCGGCGACGTTGAGACGTTCCATGCGGACCTCGACGAAACGATCGCCGCGCAGAAAGCGGACGGCACGCTCGTCAGCTACAACTACCTCCCGGCCACAACGCCGTGGTACCGGACCGTCCTGCCCTACATCGTCGGCCTTGGGCTGATTGTGCTGCTCTGGTTCTTCCTCGCGGCGCGAGCCAACGGCGGAGGCCCCGGCGGATGGCGCAGTTCACCCACGCAAACGCCCGCTTTGGCATCCCCACGAACCAGACTGTCACGTTCCAGGACGTGGCCGGTGCGGACGAAGAAAAGGAAGAGCTGGCCGAGATCGTCGAATTCCTGCGCGACCCGAAGCGCTTCACCGCCATGGGCGCGAAAATCCCGAAGGGCGTTCTGCTCGTCGGCCCTCCGGGCACCGGCAAAACGCTGATCGCCCGCGCAGTTGCCGGGGAAGCCGGGGTATCGTTCCTGTCAATCTCCGGCTCTGACTTCGTTGAGCTGTACGTCGGCGTCGGCGCGAGTCGCGTGCGAGACCTGTTCGAGCAGGCCAAGAAGGTCTCCCCCGCCATCGTCTTCATCGACGAGATCGACGCCGTGGGCCGCCGCAGAGGCGCGGGCCTTGGCGGCGGACATGACGAGCGCGAACAGACGCTGAACCAGCTGCTCGTCGAGATGGACGGCTTCTCGGCCAACGAGGGCGTCATCGTCATGGCCGCGACCAACCGCAAGGACATTCTCGATCCGGCGCTGCTGCGCCCGGGCCGCTTCGACCGGCAGATCTACGTCGGCCGCCGGATTGCGCGGCCGCGAGGCCATCTTGAAGGTTCCCGCAACAAGCCGCTGGCCGACAACGTCAATCTTGCATCCCTCGCCAAGGCGACCGCCGGATTCACCGGGGCTGACCTTGCGAACCTGCTCAACGAGGGCGCGCTCCTTGCGGCACGCAAGGGCCGCCGCGTCATCACGATGAAGGATCTCGAGGACGCGCTCATTAAAGTCATCGCCGGCCCGGAGAAGCACAGCCGCATCGTCTCGGAGCACGAGAAAAGCTCACTGCCGTCCACGAGGCGGGCCACGCCATCACGATGTACGTCCTGCCCACGCAGGACCCCGTCCACCTCATTACGATCATCCCGCGCGGCACGGCGGGCGGCATGACCATCAGTCTGCCGCAGGACGACCAGCAGTACAACACGCGCAACGAGATGTTCGAAACGGTCGTCAGCTTCCTCGGCGGGCGCGTGGCAGAGCAGCTCCGCATGGGCGACATCTCCACCGGCGCGTCCAACGATCTCCAGCGCGCGACCGGGATCGTCCGCGACATGGTCGCCAAATACGGCATGAGCGACGCACTCGGCCCCGTGTCCTATGCGAGCGGCGGCGAGGTGTTCATCGGGCGCGACTATGAGAAGACGAAGTCCTATTCCGAGAAGATCGCCGGGTCCATCGACGACGAGGTCGAGACGGTCATGCGCAAAGCATATTCCGAGTGCGAGCGCATCCTGACCGAGCATCAGTCCCAGCTGGACGCCGTCGCAGCCTATCTGCTCGAGCATGAGAACATGACGCGCGCGCAGTTTGAGGCCGTCATGCAGGGCCGCCCGATCCCGGACGGAGACGTCGCAAAGATCGAAGATTTTTCCGAATCCGCGGAAGAAACCGAATGATTTCACAAAAAAAATGCCCGCCGCAAGGCGGGCATTTTTTCGGGAGCGTCTATGTATTATAATGCCCTGAGTCCCTATCTCAAAGCCCGCTTCGGCGGTAAGGTTTATAAACTCGCGCTCTCGTCCGTTGTTCGTGCCCGAACCGGGACGGTTTGATCCTTTTGGAGGATGGCAGCAAAAATTTCGGCGGCTGTACCTTCTGCACCGGCAGCGGTGAATTTCGCGGCGAGCAGTCTCGCCACCATTCCGGAACAGCTGGAACAGGCAAAATATATTCTCGGCGAAAAGGGGGCGAAACGTCCGGTACATCGCCTATTTTCAGGAGAACACGAACACCTACGGCCCCGTCTCCCGGCTGGAGCCGCTGTTCCGCGCGGCAATGGAGCCGGAGGACGTTGTCGCCCTCTCGGTCGCAACGCGGCCGGACTGCTCGGCCCGGACATGCCTGCGATGCTGGCGCGGCTGCGCGCGGTCAAGCCCGTCTGGGTGGAGCTGGGGCTGCAAACCATCCATGAAGCGACTGCCGCGCGCATCCCGGCGCGGCTATCCGCTGTCCGTGTTCGACGAAGGCCGTGCGGGATCTGCACGCCATCGGCGTCGAGGTCATCGTGCATCTGATCCTCGGTCTGCCGGGCGAGACGGCGGCAGACATGGAGGCTTCGTCCCGCTATGTGGGCTGGTGCGGCGCGGGAAGGCGTGAAGCTCCACCTGCTGCATCCTGCGCGGGACGCCGATGGCGGCGGAATACGCCGCGGGCCACGTCCGGACACTGGAGCTGGATGAGTATATCACGCTTCTGGAACGATGCCTTTGAAGTGCTCCCGCCGGAGGTCGTCATCCACCGCCTGACCGGCGACGCACCGAAGCGCGACCTGATCGCCCCGCTCTGGAGCGCGGACAAAAAGCGCGTCCTGAACGCGATCCGCCAGCGGTTTGAGTCCGACGACCTCATCCAAGGTTCTAAATTATAAGGAAAATGCCCGGCGGAAGAAATCTTCCGCCGGGCATTTTTATGGTTTGTCTTCGCTCAAACCTTCTCAGCGAGAGATTTTTTCGTCAAGGCAAGGTTTGGAACACGCGACATATTTGTGTACCCGCAAGGGGCATTGCCGCATCCGTAAGGCTCCTTCGTCGCCAACGGCTGCGCAATATTTCAAGTGTTTCAAACCGCAGCATTGGCGGAAAAGATCCGCTGAGATCAGGCGGCCATGACGCTCAGAACCTTTGCCGCCTGGCAGCGCGTGGTCTTGCCCTTCGGGTTGAAGACGCCGTTGCTGCCCTGGAGATAACCAGCGGCGCTGCAATAGTTGACGGCCTCAAGCGCCCAATCGGGGATGGCGTCAAAGGTCGGTGTACGTCAGCTTCACGGCAAAATCCTGCCCAACGCGCAGCGAACATCATAACCGTAGAGAATCTTGGCCAGCTCCTGACGGTTGACCGGGTTGGTGGGCTTGAAGGTGCCGTCGGAATAGCCGCCGACGATGCCGTTTGCCGCGGCCCACAGAACGGCCTTTTCATAATAGGCGCCGTCCTTGCAGTCCTTGAACTTCTCGAGACCTTTGCCCTCGACGTCGGGCGAGCCCGCCATACGATAGAGCACGGTGACGAGCATCGCGCGGTTCATGTTGCCGTTCGGGTCGAACTTGCCGTTCGAGCCGCCCATCAGCTTCCTTCGCGGTGACGTCATCCACATAATCTTGGCGTACCAGGCGGTGGAGACCACGTCGGTGTAGGACTTGATGGCGATGCGGTTCTGCGCGGAGGCATAGCTCTTGCCGACGACGCCGCCGAGCTTCGTCTTGATGTACTCGACAACAGCCGTGTCCATCGGAACGCCGGTGTCGACGATCTTCGGAGAGGTCTTGAAGGTGTAGTAGGTGTCGCCGCCGGCGGCGGTGAAGTCGTTGGTGACAACGGCGTAGGTGTCCTTCGGGTTGAAGGCCTTGCCGTTGATGCTGTCAATGGTGACGCGCTTAATCGACTTCGGGCCCATAGTAGGTCGAGCCAGGATAGGTCTCGGCGTTGGCATCATACTTCGCGCCGGTCACGACGGTGTAGCGGATGCCAGACACCTGCGGGAAGCCGCCGATGGCCGTCGGCAGGGAGTAAGTGGAAGCCTCGAGGGGCCTCAAGCAGGCTCGCGCCGGAGATGTAGATGACGGCGACGGTGTTGCCGAAGGGCAGGACCGTGTTGATGTCCTTCATCGAGATGTCGCCGGCCTTGATCGACGCGCGGATACCGCCGCCGTTCGTGAGGGCTACGACATGGTCGGTCGGAACGTCGAGCTTGCCGTCCTTTGTCGCGTACCAGAGGATGCCATCGGTGATCAGGTCGCCGAGGTTCGTCTCCTTGGTGCGGACACCGGGGTCACGGCTGCCGTCGAGGTCGACTTCGCTCTTTGCAAAGACCTCGCCGAGGCGGGTATCCACGTCCGTGATGATCTTGTCGGCCAGAGCCTTGACGGTCTCGTCCTCGGCCTTGACGCCCTCGAGCTTGACCAGCTCGTTCTTTTCGATCTTCTTCGTCGCGTTATCGATGACGATCACGCCGACATTTTCGAGCGCCGTGCCGGTGGACTGGATGGGTTCCTTGTTCTCACCTTCGGTCATGACGCTGTGGGAGTGGCCGTCAATGATGAAGTCGATGCCGGTGGAACGGGCATAGAGGTCAGTGGAACGGTTGGGGTTGGACTCCTCGTCCACGCCGAGATGCGTCAGCGCGATGACGACGTCCGCGCCGCCCTTCTTGAGCGCGGCGGCCTCCTGCGTGGCGAAGTTATAAAGCTCGTTCTTGGCCATGAAGGTGACGCCCTTGATCTTGGCGGGGGTGGGCCTTGGTGGCAGTCTCCGGCGTGGTCAGGCCGAGGAAGCCGACCTTGACGCCGCCCGAGGTGGTGACAGTGGTCGTGCCGTCGAAGGCCAGTTTTCCATTGTACTGGATGTTGCCGATGACCTTGAACTTGGCATCCTTGAAAATGGTCTGGAGGTTGGCGAAGCCATAGTCGAATTCATGGTTGCCGAACGTCGCGACATCATAGCCCGCCGCGTTCATCAACTCGATCGCGGTCTTGCCCTGCGAGTCGCTGACATAGGGCGTGCCCTGAATGTAGTCGCCCGCGTCCACAAGGATGACGTCGGCGCCCTTTTCTGCGTAGTCCTTTTTCAGTGCTGCAACTTTTGCGTACAGGCCGATCGCACCGTGCACGTCGTTGGTGTGCAGGATGACGGTCTTCCCGGCCAGCTCTCCGTCCGCGGCCAGCGCGCCGGTCATCAGACCGAGCACCAGAACAACGGCCAGAAGAAGTGCTACGAGTTTTTTCATAGTATCCTCCTTTATTTTCTTCCGCCGGATGGCGAAAGATTACAAAAAGCAGTGCCGCATATCAGGTTGTCCTATTATTATACCGCATTTGCCCCGGACGGGCTATCGGCAGTTTTTTCGGAAAAAGAAGGGGAATATTTCGTGATTCTGCACAAAAACCGCAAGACTGCTTCGGCGGTATGTGGTTATGTTAACGCAAATTCTTTTGCCGGTCAGGACGACTTCGCGGATGAAGCGGAACGTCTCGTCCTCCCCTTTTTCAGCCAGCATCGTGAGCAGAAAATGCAGCTGCCGGAACGTCGCGGGATTGACGCAGGACGATTCGCGCGCACGGTCGAGATAGGCCAGCGGAGAAGCATCGGTATAGGCCGCGCCCTGATAGGTCTTGCAGGCGGCGATGCGGTCCATAACCATCTCGGCAAGGTATTTTCGCGGCATCTCGACCGGCTCATACTGCCGCGTGGCCGGATTGATGTCTGTCCAATATTCGAAATGGTGCTTGTTGCGCCCCTTGTGGTGCATCCACGCCTCGGAATAGCCCTTGGCCTCGCGCTCGGCGGTGTTGGGGCTGCGCGTGCCCTGATAATAGCGGACGCCCGTCCAGAATTCGATAGGCGAATATTTGGACAGGTCGTGCGTCAGGCCCTACCAGTAAAGCCCCACGCGGAAGCAGCCGCGGCGCACGAGTCTGCGGTGATGCGTGATGGTTTTGAAATGCTTCCAGACGTTGCGCACGGCCCGCGCCCCCTTTTTGAAAATTCTCCACATTTATATTATAAATACTCCGGGATGAAAATGCAACTGCCGCGTTTTTCCCGCGCAAATCGCTCCGTTCGTATCGAAATTAAACAACCGATATAGAAAATTTCCGTTTAATTTTATGCTGTTTGCACAGTTTTTCCGAGTTTTGTGTTAAGATATTAACATCTTGTTCCAATTTCTTCACAGCACCTGAACACCATTTTCTGCCTGCTCTTGGTATAATAAAGGCATCGAAGGGATAGAAAGAGGAGGAGAATATGAAAGAAAAGAAGAAACTGTCACTGTCCGTATGGATCTTTATCGGCATGATCGCTGGTATTCTCGTAGGCCTGTGTTTCCTGAAAACGCCGGAGTTCACCACGGATTACCTCAAGCCCATCGGCACGATCTACATCAACCTGCTGAAGTTCCTCGTTGTCCCTGTCGTGCTCTTCTCGATCACTGACGGCGTCGTCTCCCTGAAGGATCTCAAGCGCGTCGGCTCTGTCGGCCTGCGGACGTTCGTGTACTACATGTTCACGACCGCCATCGCCGTCGTCATCGGCCTCGTGCTGGCCAACGTTTTCAAGGGTGCGTTCCCGCTGCTCCAGACCACCGGCCTGGAATACGAGGCCAAGGAATCCCCCTCCGTCATGCAGGTCATCGTGAACATCTTCCCCGACAACCTGCTCAAGCCGATGGTAAGCGCTGATATGCTGCCGGTCATCGTCGTCGCGATCTTCTTCGGCGCGGGCATCCTCGCGGCCGGGGACGATGGCATCCCCGTCGGCGGCGCGGTCGCCAGAATGAACAAGGTCATCATGCAGATCATGATGATGATCATCAAGTTCACCCCGATCGGCGTCCTCTGCCTGATGGCGAACGTCGTGGCCGTCAACGGCCCGGCCATCGTCGGCAACCTGCTGATCGTCATCGGCGTGGCCTATCTCGGCTACATCATCCATGTCGTCGTGGTCTATGGTCTGTCCGTGCGCTTCCTGTCCGGCATGAATCCGCTCAAGTTCTTCAAGGGCCTGGCCCCGGCCATGATCTGCGCGTTCACCACCACGTCTTCCAACGCGACGCTCCCGCTGAACATCGAGTGCTGCAACAAGATGGGCGCGGAGCCGGAGATCAGCGCGTTCGTCCTGCCGCTCGGCGCGACGATCAACATGGACGGCACTGCCATCTATCAGGCTGTCGCGGCGATCTTCATCGCCTGCTGCTACGGCGTTGACCTGACGCTTGGCCAGATGGCTATGATCGTCCTGACGGCGACGCTCGCCTCCGTCGGCACCGCCGGCGTCTCCGGCGCGGGCATGATCATGCTGGCGATGGTGCTCGAGTCTGTCGGCCTGCCGGTCGAGGGCATCGCGATCATCGCGGGCGTCGACAAGCTGTTCGACATGGGCCGTACCACCCTCAACATCACCGGCGACGCCACCTGCGCCATGTGGATCTCCCGTCAGGAGCAGCGCAAGGCCGCCAAGCTCGCCGCCAAGGCAAAATAAACTCACCTATTTCTTTATACTCCATCTCATGTCAGAAGACCGCCGGGAAACCGGCGGTCTTCGCCTTTATCAAGGCCGCACTCCTTGTAGGGGCCGACGACTCTGTCGGTCCTTCTCTACCGATCTTTCACCGCACCCTGTAGGGGCCGATGCCTTCATCGGCCCGAGAGCCTTCCCTTGGGGGAAGGTAGCTGCGGAGCACAGCGGAGCAGACGGATGAGGGTATGGAGCACTCAACCAACTGCATAGTGTGCCGTTGTGCTCCCCAACCCTCATCCGCCTCGCGTTGCGTCTGCATCAGCCCGCGTAAGGAACGCGCGGCTGACGTACCCCCGCGTTTGATGCGGGGCAACCTTCCCCCGGGAGGGGAAGGCATCCGCTGCGGTCGGGGATTCGGGCGGACAGGGTCGTCCGCCCCTACATTCAGAATCGATGGCGCAGTGCAACCTGGAAGAGCGGGCCGATGAGGGCATCGGCCCCCAAGGTGTGGCGACGTTCCTGGATTCCTGAAGAAATCTGAATATTCTGTGAATTGTTTGCATTTTCGCGCGGACTGTGCTAGAATGGGATGACTTTTTGAAATCGCAATAGAGCATCCTTACCATGAAAACTCTTTGGCTCTGCTAAGGGCGGCGCGCGCGTCGCCAAACGCAGCAAAAAAACCAAGGCCGACAAGCCGAAAAAGCCGCTCAAAGGTGCTGGCCGTCGTGCTGACGGTCATTCTCTGCCTCGAAGGGCTTTACTTTCTCTGCATCTACTCCAACATCCCGTTCATCAAAAAAATACCGCACCATCTATATCAACACCGCGATGGACACCATGCGCCACCAGTGGCTGGCGACATACTTCATCCCGGCGGAGATCATCGATCAGGTGCGGTATGAATACGGACTCGAGATCGCGAAACCGTCGGCACCGAGAGCCAGTGGGGCAAAAATGCCGACGACACGACCACCGAACCGGAACAGCCCGGCACCAACCACATCGACGCCGAGATCGTCGAGCCGGAAGAGCCAGATCCCGAAGAGCTGGAACAGCAGGCGCGCGACGCCTTCTTCGAGGTGTTCTGGGAGCTGGACCCCGACAGCGTCGACGCCTACGTCGCCGAGCATCCGGAGGCGATCGCGAACGGCTGGGAGAAGTTCTACGTCAATGAGGCCGGCCTCGATCAGTCCGGCACGTCCATGATCTCCATCTACGATGAGCCCGTGTCGCCATCGACGCGGAAAACGGCGTTCTGCTGCTCCGCATCCAGGATACCGGCTATCGCGGCGTATTGGCCGTGGGCAAGGACCCGGCGGCGCTCTCGATCGAGATGTGCTCCACACTCGGCTCCTGCGGCCAGCTCATCGGCACGACCGCCGAGGAGCACGACGGCGTCTCGCAATGAATGCCAGCGGCTTCCCTCGATCCGGGCGGCAACGGCAACGGCGGCCAGCTCGCGGGCTATGCCATGTCCAACGGCGAGGCACACGGCACGCACTTCGGCGCGCGTGGGCCTACAAGCGCATCGAACTGCATGAGGACAACCTCTTCTACATCAAAAAGACGCGAACAGCACAGTCGGCGAGGGGCTGTACAGACGCGACCGAGTTCCAGCCCGCGATGATCATCGACGGCGTGAAATATACCACCGATTACTGGACGGACACACAGCCCCGCGCCTGCATTGGGCAGTCTGACAAGTATGAAATTCTGATGCTCGTCATCGAGGGGCGCTATCCACTCGACGGCATCGTCGGCACGAAGCGTCAATACCTGCTCTGACATCCTGCTCAAGCACGGCTGGCATGCAGGCGATGAATCTCGACGGCGGCTCGTCGGCCATGATGTGGTTCGACGGGAAATACGTCATGCAGTCGTCCAGCTCGCCGCTGCGCTATTCCGGCGGCCGCCCGACACCAAACGCATGGGTCTATAAGCACGCGTCCGCCATCACCGAAGAATAAAGATTTATAGAAAGGCCCCTCTATCAAGAGGGGCTTTTTTCGCCGCGGATAAAGCCTCCCCTTTCAAGGGCGGTGGCATTTGCGAAGCAAATTCCGGAGAGGTTTTCGAAGTCGTTGCGTCCAAACCTCTCAGTCGCCTTCGGCGACAGCTCCCCCTTTCATAAGGGAGCCTTTCGGTAGTGCGGGCCTCGCATTGCTGTACGAAAAGGTTGCTATTTCTGTCACTTTATGTTATAATTTTGTTATTCTTTGATTTTGGAGTTGCAGCTATGGCGCAGTTGAAGCTATTCGGTTCCGCACGGGGCGGCGCGCGCGTCGCAAAACGCGGCAAAAAAGGAAAAACCGGCCAGGCAGAAAAAAGCCGCTCAAGGCGCTGGCCATCGTGCTGACCGTTCTGCTCTGCCTCGAGGGGCTCTATTTCCTCTGCATCTATTCGAACATCCCGTTCATCGTCAAATACCGCACCATCTACATCAACACCGCGATGAACACCATGCGGCACCAGTGGCTCGCAACGTACTTCATCCCGGACAACGTGATCGACAAGGTGCGCTATGAATACGGCCTGCAGGTCGCGGCGTCGAACGGCAAGGAGAGCCAATGGGGCAATACCGGCGCGAGCGCCGAAGTCACGAAGCCGACGGTCAACGAGATCGAGGCCGAGATCGTCGAGGAAGAGAAGCCCGATCCTGAGGAGCAGGCCCGCCTCGCGCGCGAAGCGTTTTTCGAGGTGTTCTGGGAGATCGACGAAGCCAGCATGGGACGCCTACGTCGCGGAGCACCCGGACGTGATCGCGAACGGCTGGGACAGCATCCACATCAACGAGGCCGGGATCGAGGACGAGGGCACGAACATCGAGTCGATCTACGGCGAACAGGTGCTCGGCATCGACGCGGAAAACGGCGTGCTGCTGCTGCGCGTAAAGGGCAAGGGCTACCGCGGCGTATTGGCCGTGGGCAAAAACCCGGCGGCCCTCTCGGTCGAGACCTGCTCGACCTACGGCACCGTCGGCCAGAAGATTGGCGTCACCGCAGAAGAACACAACGGCGTCCTCGCGATGAACGCGAGTGGCTTCCTTGATCCGGGCGGAAACGGCAACGGCGGAACCGTTGCGGGCTACGCGATGTCCAACGGCGTGGAATACGGCTCTCACTTCACGCAGTGGGCCTATAAGCGCATCGAGCTGCGTGAGGATAATCGCTTCTACATCAAGCGACGCCTCCGCCCCGACCGGCGATGGCACGACCGACGCGACCGAGTTCCAGCCCGCGATGATCATCGACGGCGTGAAATACACGACCGATGTCTGGACGGACAGCAATCCGCGTGCCTGCATCGGCCAGAGCGAGAACTACGAAATTCTCATGCTGGTCATCGAGGGCCGTCTCTGGCTCGAGGGCATCAACGGCACAAGCGTCAACAACTGCTCCGAGATCCTGCTGCAGCACAAGTGCATGCAGGCTATCAACCTCGACGGCGGCTCAAGTGCCATGCTGTGGTTCGACGGCGAATACGTCATGCGCTCGTCCAGCCCGGACAACCGCTACAACGGCGGACGTCCGGCGCCGAACGCCTGGGTCTACAAAGCGGCCGGGACGTTTGAAGAATGACTTGACAAGCGCACAAATCCTGCTACAATAGTGACGCAAATTCAAATAATATGAGGAGACTTTTACCATGAAACAGCAAATCAGACGCATCCTTGCGCTGGCGCTGGTCGTTCTGGCGCTGGCCGCGATCTTCACCGGCTGCGCGAAGAAGCCCGGCAAGACCCCTGACCGTCGACGTCACGCACGGCGACGGCACCACGAAGACCTTCACCGTCAAGACCGACGCGGAGAACCTCGGCGCGGCGCTGGTCGAGGACAAGGAGATCGGCGTGACCGGCGAAGACAGCGACTACGGTATCTTCATCACCACAGTCGACGGCGAGGCCGCCTCCAACGAGGAGCAGACCTTCTGGTCGATCAGCAAGGACGGCATCGACCTTGAGGTCGGCGCAGACAGCCAGCCCATCGCCGACGGCGAGCACTACGAGCTGACGCTCAAGACCTGGTAAACCAAATCCCTCCGCCTGTCTATCCGACCGGCGGGGACTTTAGAGAATTTACGAGATTGTCTGTAGGGGCGGACGGCCCTGTCCGCCCCTACAGGACGTTGCGTATCCGCAAGAAGTCAAGTGCCCGCCATCATCAAGACAGCGTGCGGCGTTGTAAAATTGGGCCAAATGGCCAAATTGTGACCCAGTGAAACGGTCGCAATTTGGGAAGGAAGAAGGAGGCTGTGGATGTGGAGCTTTCGCCGCTCCGGTGGAAACGGAACGGAACAGCCTTCTTCTGACGCGATGGCGGTACGGGTCGCACTCCCGGTTTCGAAGGTTTCTTTCTTTTCTAATATTAACCGAAAGGCGACCCAGCGCAGCGGTCGGCTTTCGGAAAGGAAGAAGGAGCCAGCGGATATGGAGCTTTCGCCGCCCGGCGGAAGCGAATTGGCTTCTTCTGGCCGCGAGCGGTTCTTTTTCTTTCTCTATTAAAGAGAAAGAAAAAAGAATGGGGCGTGAAAAGGGCGGGCAGAGCCGTCCGCCCTTACAGACGTGAATCATGCCTCTCCCCTTGCGCGGCGGCTGGCAATACGCTATACTGGATGCAGAAACAAACTGGGAGGTCTTCGGATGAAAAAAGCTCTCCGCGCGCCTGTGGCTGACCCTGATTCTGATTGGTCTGGTGGGCCAGTTCGCATGGACGATCGAAAACATGTATTTCAACGTCTTCCTCTACAACACGATTTCGACCGATCCGGGCTACATTTCGGCGATGGTCGGCTGGAGCGCCGCAGCCGCGACGCTCACCACGCTGCTGATGGGCGCGCTGTCGGACCGCGTGGGCAAGCGGAAGCTGTTCATCTGCGGCGGCTATCTGCTCTGGGGCGTGAGCACGGCGGCATTCGGCTTTGTGACAGTCGAAAACGCGGCAAAGCTCTTCCCGGCGCACGCCGTGGCCGCGGCGGCGATGATGGTCGTCGTACTCGACTGCGTGATGACCTTCTTCGGCTCGACCGCGAACGACGCGGCCTTCAACGCCTACATCACCGACGCTGTCTCCGAGGCCGACCGCGGCAAGACCGAATCGGTGCTGGCAATTCTGCCGCTCATCTCGATGCTCGTCATCTTCGGCGCGTTCGACGGCATGACGCAGCGCGGCGAATGGCGCAAATTCTTCGCCATCTTCGGCGGACTCGTCACGCTGACGGGCCTTGTGGGCTGCTTCCTCATCGAGGAACCGAAGCTCCAGCCGCGTAGGGAGCCGTATCTGAAAAACCTTGTCTACGGCCTCCGCCCCTCGGTCGTGCGGGCGCACCCGGCGCTCTACCTGGCGCTTGCGGCGTTCTGCGTATTCTCCGTCGCGGTGCAGACCTTCTTCCCCTATCTTATCATCTATATCCAGAATTATCTGAAAATTGAGGGCTATGCCATCGTTCTGGGTGTCGTTCTGATCGTGGCCTCGGCGGTCAGCGTCCTCTTTGGCCGCGTGATCGACCGGGTCGGGCCGCTGCGCTTTACGCTTCCGGCGGCGCTCGTGATGTTCGCGGGGCTGATCGGGATGTTCTTCGCGCGCGGGATGCTTACGGTCATCCTCGCGGGCTGCGTGATGATGAGCGGCTATATGCTCGTCACGGCAGCCCTCTCCGGTGAGATCCGCGACCGGACGCCGGAGGGCAAAGGCCGGGCATTTTCAGGGCATCCGCATGATCTTTGGCGTGCTGCTGCCGATGATCCTCGGCCCGGCGCTCGGCGCGGCGGTCATCCGCAATTCCGACAGCACGTATGTCGAGCTCGGCGTGGTCAAGACCGTGCCGACGCCGGGCATCTTCCTCGCGGCAGCGGTGGTCTTGCTGCTGCTCGTGCCGTTCGTGCTGGCGCTTCGCAAACAGGAGGAACATCATGCCGGAGCTGAAAACCGTCTGGGGGAGAATCTCAACCCCGAAGCCATTCTGCCCGAATATCCGCGCCCGCAGTTGGTACGTGATAGTTATGTCAACTTAAATGGACGCTGGGACTACGCGATCACGGAGTCGGACGCGGAGCCGGAGCATTGGGACGGCGAGATTCTCGTCCCCTTCTCCCCCGAGGCGCCGCTCTCCGGCGTAAATCGGACGCTGCTGCCGGGGCAGACGCTCTGGTACCGGCGGGAGATCGCCGAGATGCGGCGCGAGGACAGCGGCTGCTGCTCCACTTCGGGGCCATCGATCAGGAGGCAAAAAGATTTATGTAAATGGAAGCTCGCCGGGGCGCATCTCGGCGGGTACACGGCGTTTACGGTGGAGCTGACGGAATTTCTGACGGATGGGCTGTCGGTGCTGACCGTCGCCGTCCGCGACGGAACGGACACGAACGAATATTGCCGCGGCAAGCAGAAGACGAAGCGCGGCGGGATCTGGTACACGCCGCAGAGCGGCATCTGGCAGACTGTCTGATGGAGTGGGTGCCGCAGAGCTATATCACAGGGCTGCGCATCACGCCGGACGCGGCGAACGGCTGCGTGCGCGTCGTGGTGCAGGCCGAGGAAAACCGCGCGTGCTATCTCCACTTTGCAGGGCGGCGCGTCGGCGCGTTCACGAACCAAGCGAATGCGTCCTGCGCGTGGAGGCCCCGGAGCTCTGGACGCCGGAGCACCCGAACCTCTACGAGTTTTCCCGCCGAGCTGGGAGAAGACCGCGTGGAGAGCTATTTTGCGCTCCGCGACGTCGGCGTCAGGCGCGACGCGGCGGGGCATCCCTGCCTGACGCTGAACGGGAAACCGGTCTTCCACACGGGCGTGCTCGATCAGGGCTATTGGCCGGACGGACTCTATACCGCGCCGAGCGACGAGGCCCTCGTCTGGGACATCGGACGATGAAAAATCGGCTTCAACATGCTGCGCAAACATCAAGGTGGAGCCGATGCGGTGGTATTATCACTGCGACCGGCTGGGGATGCTGGTCTGGCAGGACATGCCGAACGGCGGCGGGAAATATGACCTTCTGACGATCTCCGCGCCGCTCATCACGCGGCGGCACAAAAAGACAACGATTATAAACGCTTCGCCCGGACGGACGCGGCGGGACGGGCGGAATATTATGCGGGCCTCGACGAGATGGTGCGGCAGCTCTACAACTGCCCGTCCATCGTGATGGTACCGTTCAACGAGGGCTGGGGGCAGTTTGACGCGGCGGAGCCGTCCGGCGCATCCGCGCGCTCGACCCGACGCGCACGATCGATCACGCAGCGGCTGGCACGACCAGGGTGCGGGCGACGTGCAGAGCCTGCACGTGTACTTCTACCAATACCGCTTCCGCCCGGACAAGCGGGGCCGCGCCGTCGTCCTCTCGGAGTTCGGCGGGTACAATCTGCCGCTGGCCGGCCACACGTGGAACGACGCCAACTTCGGCTATCGCGGCTACAAGACGCCGGAGGCGCTCGAGGCTGCGTACCGGAAGCTCTATGAAACGCAGATCATTCCGGCAAAAGAAAAAAGGACCTGCCGCGTGCGTCTACACACAGCTGTCCGACGTGGAGGACGAGGTCAACGGCCTTGTCACCTATGATCGCCGGGCCGTCAAGCTCCCCACCTCCGCACCGTTCGCGCTCAACGTGCAGCTGAAGCGGGAATGAGTTGATTTTTCGATCCCCTTGTAGGGGCGGACGACTCTGTCCGCCCGATTTGCCCGCCCCAAGTCACCTTTTCCGTGGGCAACTACGCGCCGCACGCGATCTTGATGATGGCGAGCAGGCGGCATTTTTATCGATACGGTTTGAGGGGCGATAGAAGCATCGGTCCCTACAAAACAGGAAAGGCAGCCGAATGGCTGCCTTCCTGCTTTATTCTTGTCGCCATGCGGCGGAGATGGGATTCTGATACGGCGGCTGGACATCGGCAGCGTAGCCGTTCGCCAGGTCGAGCGTGCTGTCGTAGATGCCGTAGTATTGCAGCGCGTCATCCGCGTAGACCGAGACGGAAAGGCCGCAGCCGAGGCTGTAATGGTATCTGGACGGATACTGCTCGCCGTCCTGAATATCGGCGCGCGAATTGCAGACGATGGCGAGCCGCCCGTCCTGCCACGCAAAGTCGCGGTTCTGTGTGCTGTACCACGGCAGATATTCCTCGTCCTGCTCGATGTCGCTGAATTTGACGTGCAGCGCCTGCTCGAGCAGGCCGTCCTCCGTCAGCGCGTAGAGGAAGAACTCGTTCGGGAAGCGGACGAACTGGAAATCCGGCCCGTCCGTGCGCTCCCACCAGTCATCCGGGCCAAACGCCCCGACGACGATGCGCTGCAGCTCCGCGCCGCTGGCCGCATCGAGCACGTAAATGACATAGTCGTCACCCTCGATCGTGTGCAGGAAGATGCGCGTCCCGTCGCCGCTGGCCGCGAGATAGAAAGCGTGATCTCCGGGTCAACCGCGTAGATACACTCGAGCTGATCGGCAAAGACGTCGTAGTTGTGCCAGCCGTCCTCCTGCCCTTTATAGGGTTCATCCGTGTCCACCCAGCCGTAGGGCAGCCGGTAGACGCCGTAGCCGCCGGGGACGCGGCTGGTGTCGACGAGGTTTCAAGCTGCGTGCGGTTGGAGAAGAAGAAATAGAAGGCGTCGTCCGTTGCGACGGATTGGGTATAGAAATCGAAGCTGTCGCCCTGTTCTGTGCTGCTCATTCCGACCGACGAGCCGCCGTTCACAGACTTTCCTACCTCGACCTCGAGATACTGGTCGTCCAGCACGGGAATCTGAAAATAGTCCTGTATGCGCGTCATCGCGTCCTGCTCCGCCCAAGCTGATACGCGCGGCTGTGCCGTAGAACATGTCCCGCAGGACGACGTTGATGTCCAGCGGATAGGTCTCGTAATAATCCGCCACGCGGAAGGCCGTCGTGCCGGGCTGCACCTTGTCCTCCGAGCGCATTGACCGCCGCGGCCAGCGCGTTGTCCTGATCCGGGAGCTAGCTGGCCGTGACGCCGTCCCATACATCGAGGCTGCGCACTACGCCAGAATTGTTGTTCCAGTAGCGGTCGTGTTCGAACGTATAGTCCGTATGGGCCGTGTAGCTGGACTCCGTGAATGACAGCGTGCTGGCCCAGTGCAGATAGTTCCGATATTGCTCGTGGAGCGCGACGGTCAGGCCGTCGGCAGCTGCCGGGTCGCTCGTAAATGACGCGCTCAGTGAACGCGACCTGATCCTTCGCGCGTCCATGGCGCACGCGGCAAAGACAGCGGACACGCCGAGCAGCAGCGCGAGCGCGAGCAGAAACAGGATCGGGTATTTACGCATCGGCGTCCTCCTTCCCCGTGAGGTCGGAGAGGGCGCGGCTGACGCGGTCAGACTGGTAGTGGTAGCTCGACTTGACGTAGTCCATCAGCGTCTGGCCCTGTTCCTCTAAATCGCTCAGCTGCGCGTCGCCGACGATCTGCCCCTTGTGGAGCAGCACGGCGCGGCCCATGAACCCCGGAGACCTCTTCGATGAGGTGCGTCGAGAGGACGATCGTCTCGTTCGGCTCTAAAAATCCCAAGCAGGACTTTATAGAAAATCCTCGCGGTTAAAGACGTCGTTGCCCGCAAACGGCTCGTCCATCAGGATATAGTCCGCGCCCTGGCAGAGGGCCAGAATGACCTCGAACTGGTTCTGCTGGCCCGTGGAGAAGCTGCGGATGGGCTTGCTCTTCGGCAGGGGAACGAAGAAGTCCATCAGGCCGCGGAAGCGCGTTTCGTTGAATTTTCTCAAAGTGCGCGGCGTAGAAGTCGCGGTGATCCTCGGCTGTGAGGCCGGGGAAAAAGCTGTGCTCGCATGTCGCGAACGAGAGGCGGGCGATATTCTTGCGCGTGATCGGTTCGCCGTCCAGCGTGATGTCGCCCTGATAGTGGATGAGGTTCAGGATCGACTTCAGCAGCGTCGTCTTTGCCCGCGCCGTTCTCGCCGAACAGGCCGACAAGCTGCCCGGGCCGATGGACAGCGAGACATCGTCCAGCGCGCGTGTCTTGCCGTAGGATTTGGAGATATGGTTTAGTTCGATCATCCGAAAGCCCTCCAGAACAGAAAATGTTCGCCTGCCGGGATGCACTGCGGCGGCGTCGCCTTGAAAATAGATGAGGTTGCAGAGGCAAATGAGGCACGGCCGTGAGGATCATCCCCGCCGCAAGACCGATCAGCGGAACAGCCGCACAGCGGCGCGGCAGCTCCCACCGGTCTGGAATGCGGCGCATGAGATAGATGGATTTTGATTCGCGGTAGAAGGTCATATAATTGGCCGCGATATTCACGAACGTAAGGATACCGTACACCACCGCGAGGCGGAACGTCCCGCTCAGGATCTCCGCAAGCGGGTCGATCTGCGCGCCGCTTCGCAGCAGCCGGCGGCCCAGCACGTCCTCATAGAGCCGGCTGCGCGCGTTTTCGTACCGGATGACAAAAATCAGGAATGAGCCGAGCAGCACGAACAGCGCGAACCAGAGCGCGAGCAGGCCGAGGTCGCGTTTGAACTTCGCGCCGGGCGGCACGAGGTCAGCCAGCGTCCGTTTCCGTTTCATCGTCGTCCTCCTTCCGTTTTCCGTTGTGCGCCGCCGTCAGCGCGAGGCCGAAGCCGATGGCCGTGACGATCAGTACGACGGCCAGCCAGAGGCAGCTGGCGTCCCCTTCGCCGAGCGTGACCGGCATCCGCGAAATGATGAACACCAGCGCAAACATCGGTGTGCCCCCGCGATTGCGATTCCGCCGCGCGAGACTGGCCGCGGCGCAGCTAAGCCCCGCGCAGACCATGTAGAGGAATGTTGCGCGTCCAGATCACGGACTCGCCAAACGGCAGCAGCCCATGCAGAAAGCTGTCCCGCGCCAGCATCAGGAATACGCCCTGCGGGCCGAGGGCATAGCCCGCGCTCCGCTGATAGATGCACGCGAGGCCGAAGACTGTCAGGATCTGCGCGCAGTAGAACAGCAGGAAGCAGAGCGCGGCGGCCAGCGCGTCCCAGAGCAGGAACGCGCGCTCGAAATTTGCAGCCTTTGCAGAAAATAGCACGTCTTCACGCGCTTCGTATCCGGGCTGAAGCAGGTGATCATCACGGCGATGTAGCTCAGCGCGAAGAGGATGCGCAGCGCGAGGATGCCCGGCCCGCCGCCGTTGCCCCAGGCCCGCTCGAGACCCAGAATGAAGAACGCCGCAGTAGAAATTCCAGCCGCCGCGGCCAGCGTGGGCAGCAGCTTCCAGAGCTTTGCCCGGATGCAGAGCGCAAAGACGCTCAGGTGTTTTCGCATGACGTTTCCTCCCAAAATTCGAAATGAGGCACAGCGCGTCCTCCCGCGCAATGCCCATCTGCCGCAGCGAGAGCGCGTCACGGCCCGCAGCTCCTCGCGCAGCAGCGTCTGCCGCAGTGCGGCGAGCTTCCCTTCGTCCACGGTCACATAGCTCTTCGCGCCGGAATGCGACGCAATCAGGCCATCGTCCTCCAGCAGGCGGAACGCCTTCTGCACCGTGTTCAGGTTGACACCGAGCAGCGCCGAGAGCACGCGGCGCGACGGCAGCTCGTCCCCGTCGCGGATCGTCCCGGCGACGCAGCCGCGGCGGACGTAGGTTTGAATTTGCAGATAGATCGGCACGCCGTCCACCGCGCGGAAGCCCTCAAAGGAGACCATTGTTTCACCACCGTGTCATTCCTGTAATACAGTTTCTAACCGTATTATACCTGTAATACGGTTTTTGTCAAGCCGCTCCGCGATTTCCCCGGAAATTTTGTTCAACCTGACCAATTTTCGCATTGACAAAGGTGAAAACACCGGTCTATAATGAATATGACGTGAATAACCATTCACGTCAGAATGGAAGAAGCCCATGTATAAAAAGACTCGATCAGGCGGCGCTGGCCGCGATCCTCGAGTGCGGCGTCGATGAATTTGCCCGCTGCGGCTTTCAGCCTGCGTCGGTGGCGAACGTCGCGCGTGCGGCGGGCGTCAGCGTGGGCGTCATCTATAAATATTTCAGCGACAAGCAGTCGCTGTTTCTCGCGTGCGTGCGGCATAGCCTCGAGCTGCTGGACGCGACGCTGCGCGAGGCCGTGCCCGAAGGGGCCGACGCGGAGACGATCATCCGCGCCCTCGTCCCTGCGCTGATCGCCGCGCGCGGCAGCACGGGAATTATAACATGCTCTACAACGAGATCACCTCCGGCAGCTGCCGGGAATTTGCGCCGGAGCTGGCCCGCGAGATCGAATCGCGGACGGCGCGGCTCTACACGCGCCGGTTTGAAACGGCGAAGGAGGTCGGAGCGCTCGCGCCGGGGTTGGCGCCGGAGGCCGCCGCGTTTTCTTCGACAATCTGCTGATGATGCTCCAATTTTCGTATTCCTGCGACTATTATCAGCACCGGATGCGGCTCTACTGCGGCGAAAACGCCGCCTGGAACGATGAAATGATGGCAGGCCAACTGACGCGCTTTTATTGGGCGCGATGAGAGGAGAAGGATCATGCAATATATCGTTGCCTACGACTTCGGAACCACCGGCGTAAAGACCTGTCTGTTTTCCATCGACGGCGGCATCCGCATGGAAGCCAGCGCCTATGCCCCCTACGGCCTCTACATCCTGCCGGACGGCGGCGCGGAGCAGGATGCGGACGAATGGTGGGCCGCCATGTGCAGCACCACGCGCGCCGCATTCGAAAAAACCGGCGTCCGGCCCGAGCAGGTGACGGGCATCTCGTTCTGTTCGCAGATGCAGGGCATGGTGCTTGTCGATGAACAGGTGAACGCGCTCCGCCGCCCGATGAGCTATATGGATCAGCGCGCGGGCGCGGAATTCCGCGTGTCAGACGCACGGACTGACGATCTCCGGAGTGAACGCGGGGATGATGCTCCGCAGTCTGGCCGCGACGCATGCCGCGTCGACGAGCGTGAAAGATCCGCTCTGGAAATACAAAGTGGGTGCAGGCGCACGAGCCGGTGGTCTTCCAAAAGGCGCACAAATGGCTGGACGTGAAGGAATATCTGATCGCGCGCTGCACGGGTGAATTCGTCATGACGCGCGACTCGGCCTATTCCACGTTCCTCTACGACACGCGGCCCGGCCATGAGGGCTGGAACGAGGGGGCTTTGCAAGATGTACGGCGTCGAGCCGCGGCACCTGCCGCGCATCATCGAGTGCCGCGATGTCGCCGGGACGCTCACCGCGAAAGCTGCGGCGGAGCTTGGCCTCTGCGAAGGAACGCCCGTCTATGGCGGCGGCGGCGATGCGACGCTCATCGGCGTCGGTGCGGGCGCGACCGAGGTCGGCCAGACGCACATCTCTCCGGCACGTCCGGCTGGGTCGGCACGGTGATAGATCATCAGGCCGTCGACGTCGCCGCGATGATGGCGGGCATCGTCGGGGCCGAGCCGGGAAAATACAACTATTTTGCCGAGATGGAGACGGCGGGCAAGTGCTTTGAATGGGTGAAGGATCACCTCGTGCTCGATGAGGTGAACGTGTATCTTGCGAAGACCGACGTGGCTGAGAGCCGCGAGACGGTCTATGAGAGCCTCTACGACTATATGTCCGACACCGTGGCGAAGGTGGCCCCCGGCTCCGGCGGCGTGCTCTTCACGCCGTGGCTGCACGGCAACCCGCTGCCCGTTTGAAGACGCCGCCGCAGCGGGCATGTTCTTCAATCTCCGCCTTGAAACCGGAAAGGCGCAGATGCTGCGCGCGGTGCTCGAGGGGATCTGCTTCCACCTGCGCTGGATGCTTGAGGTGCAGGAGAAGAAGACGAAGACGTCTGACCCGATCCGCTTGTCGGCGGCGGGGCGCTCTCCCCTGTCACGTGCCAGATGCTGGCCGACATCACGAGGCCGGACGATCGAGACCGTGGAAAACACGAAGGACGTCGGCGCCATCGGCGCGGCGATGCTCGCCGCAGTGGGCAGCGGCGCGTTCGCGAGCCTTTCGGACGCGGCGAAGCTCGTCGCCGTCAACGGCACGTACCGGCCCGATCCGGCGAACAAGGCGGTCTATGACCGGAATTTCCGCAGGTCTTCCGGAAGCTGTATGCGGCCAACAAAGAAAATTTTGCGATCTTGAATCGATTGGAGGGTAAGCATGGAAGAACTGGAACTGCGGAACATCGTCGTCGCCACCGGGCCGGAGCTGCTCCGCGAGGTCTCGTCGCCCGGACGTGGGGCAACATCCCAGCGCCCGCGTGGACGACACGCATTATCTCATCACGCCGAGCGGCATGGATTATGAAAAGCTGACGGCGGACGACCTCGTCCCTCTGCGACCGCGTGCGCGGCACGTTTGAGGGCAAGAACCGCCCGTCGAGCGAGCGCGGCGTCCACGCCATCGCCTACGAGCTGTTCCCGGAGGTCGGCTTCGTCATTCACACGCATCAGGTCTACGCGACGGCGCTGGGCCTTGCGGGCTTCCAGCGCGGGAGCTTCACGGGTGACGAACGGGTGCGGCTCGGGGGCGCAGCAGTCGCAGGATACGGCTTATCGGCTCGAAGAAATTACAGGCCGGCGTCCGCGCCGCGATGGAGAACCGGTGCGCACACAGTCTTCATGCCCACCACGGGGCGCTCATCTGCGGGCGCGACCACGAAGAGGCGACGTGCAGCGGGCGAAGCTGCTCGAGACGCTCTGCCGCCGCTGCTGGCGCGGGACGCTCACGCAGGAGGCGGTCCTTCCGGCAGCGCAGCAGGATTCCATGCTGGCAAGGTCCGGCATGCGTACCCGAACGCCCGCTTTGTGACGACTGACGCGCTGCTGACGCTCGCGGCGCTGCAAAAACCGCTGCGCGCGCAGCTGGACGATATGGCGCAGATGATCGGCGTGAAGATGCCGTGCGCGGAGCCGACGGCGAGCAGTATTTCTGCTGCATTGCGCCACTCCCCTGCCGTCCTCGTGCCGGGGATCGGCGCGGCAGTCTCGGCGGAAGATCCGGGCGACTGTGAGGCGCTGGGTCTGCTGGCCGACAAGGCGGCCATCTCCGCGCTGCATGTGCTCGCACTCGGGGGCGAAGGCTGACCTCGGCCTGAGCGACGCAGCGCTCCAGCACTGGGTCTGCCACGTCACAAATATTCGAAGCGGAAGGGGTAACGACGATGCAGAAAAAAGAAAGAGGTCTGGCGCGCGGTCAAATTTGTGCTGTTCTCCGCCTCGGCAGGCATCATCCAGATCGGGCTGTTCACGCTGCTGAATGAGCTGGCCAAGTGGAGCTACTGGCCGTGCTATCTGATCGCGCTGGTTGCGTCGGTCGTGTGGAACTTCACGCTGAACCGGAAGTTCACGTTCAAAAGCGCCAACAATGTGCCGAAGGCGATGGCGCTGGTGCTCTGCTATTACGCGGTATTCACGCCGCTGTCCACGATTTTCGGAAACTGGCTGGTAGAATCCTGCCGCTGGAACGAATATCTGCTGACAGTCCTCAATATGCTCTTGAATTTTGTCACGGAATACCTGTTCGACACGTTCGTCGTCTTCCGCGGCAGCATGGATACGAATGACATCGCGAAAAGGGGAAGCGAAATGACAAACTGCGGCATCAGCCGTTGGGACGACCCCAACGAGATCAACGCGAGGCTGAAGGCCCCTGACCAGCCAGCCGATCTGGGAGGTCACGGACGACTATTATAACAACGTCATCCTGAAATACTTTGACGAACAGTGCAAGGGTTCGAAGGCAGTCTATGAGGAGTCGAAGGAGTACATCCCCGGCGGCGTCCAGCACAATCTGGCGTTCAACAAGCCGTTCCCGATGTGCATGGCCAAGGCCAATGGCGCATACCTCTACGACAAGGACGGCAACCGCTACATCGACTTCTTACAGGCGGGCGGCCCGACGATCCTCGGCAGCAACTATCCGGTCATCCGGGAAAAGGTCATCGAGCTGCTGAACGAGTGCGGCCCGGTGACAGGACTGCTGCACGAGTCGGAGCTGATGATCGCGCGGAGATCAACCGGCACATGCCGAATGTGGAGATGTTCCGCATGCTCGGCAGCGGCACGGAATCCGTGATGGCAGCGATGCGCATCGCGCGCATCGCGACCGGCAAGCGCGTCATCAAGATCGGCGGCGCGTACCACGGCTGGTCGACCAGGTGGTCTACGGGCTGAAAAATTCCGGGCAGCCGCGCGCTGCTCGAATCCCACGGCATCCCCGGCGGGTGCTATGAGGGCGACGGACGAGGTCCGGCCGAACGACCTCGAGATGCTCGAGGAAATGTTAAAGCGCAACCGTCTGCTCGGCGGGACGGCGGCGGTGCTCGTGGAGCCGGTCGGCCCAGAGAGCGGCACACGCCCCCGTTGCGCACGACTATAACGCGGGCGTCCGTGCGCTCTGCGATAAGTATGGCGCGCTGATGGTCTTCGACGAGGTCGTCACCGGCTTCCGCGTGGCGCTTTCGGGCGCACAGGGCTATTTCGGCGTCGTGCCGGATCTCACGGTGTTCGGCAAGATCGTCGCAGGCGGCTATCCGGCGGCGGGCGGCGTCGGCGGCAAGAAGGAATATGCGCAGCTGATGGCGGCGGGCCTCGCCACGGGCAAGCACCGCGCCTACGTCGGCGGCACGCTGGCTGCCAATCCCCTCTCCTGCCTCGCGGGCTACACGGCCATCCGCGAGATCGAACGCACGAACGCCTGCGAGATCGCAGGACGGATGGGCGACCGGCTCTGCGACGGGCTGAAGGGTCTGCTTGCGCAGTATGGGCTGCCGTTTTGGCGTACAACCAGGGTTCGATCGTGCATCTGGAATGCACGGGCGCGATGAGTTTGACTTCTCGTCGATGTCGTTTGCAAAGTCGGCGATGGGACTGCTGAAGCACAAGGACATGATGTATGTCCGCAAAGGACTCGATGGAGCGCATGGGCGCGGGCCTACATGGCGAACGGCATCGTCACGCTCGCAGGCAGCCGGCTCTATACCTCGATGGCCGACACGCCGGAGATCATCGACGACGCGCTGAATCGGTTTGAAGAGGTCTTCAAGCACGTCCAGAAAACGAATAAGGGAATGCTAAAAAAGAGGCCCCGATCGGGGCCTCTTTTTGATCTCTTTACAAAGCGGGCGACCAATGGTCGCCCGAAAGCCTTCCCCCGGGAAGGCTTCCGCTGCGGCGGGGACGGGCCGATGAGGGAATCGGCCCCTACATGGTGCGAAGGAAAATCGAGAAAAGGGCGGACAGGGGCGTCCGCCCCTACTTTGTATCAACTATTGGTGAAATGGTAGGAATGGCCGGGGTCATAGGCCATGCGGTTGGTCTCGGTGATGAAGTCCATGAAGCGATTGGCCGCCGAGGTCGGCGTGACGCCCTGTAAGGTACACATGGTGACGGCGCGCGGCGGGATCTCAAAATCCGTTTTCAGCGGGACGATCAGGCCGCGGCTCAGGCCGGAGAGCGAGAACTCCTCGGTCACAGGCCACGCCGAGTCCAATACGCGCCAGCGAGATCAGCAGATTGTGCGACCCAAGCTCGATCTCCGGATGGATCTGGACGCCGTGGTCCTGAAAATAGCGCTCGACATAGACGCGGGAGCTGGCTTTGCGTTCGAGCAGGATCAGCGGCAGGGCGGCGACCTCCTCCATCGTGTAGACCTTGTCGAATTCCAGATAATCCGGCGCGGCGACGAAGATCGTATGCGTGTCGACGCAGTGCCGCACGCTGTAGACCGTCTCGTCCGGCGCTTCGCTGGCGAACGCAATATCCACCTGCCCAGCATGAAGGTAATCGAGCACCATGGACGTCGTGCCATTCAGGATGCGGATGCGGATGTCTGGATAGTCCTTGTGGAACGCCTCGAGCCGGGAGAGCAGATAGGTCTTCGTGACCGTGTCGCTCGCGCCGATGATCAGCTCGCCGGTCAGCAGCTGCCGCGAGGCGGCGATCTTTCCTCGCCGCTCTGGAGCAGCCCAAGCGCGTGGCTCACGTATTCGAGCAGCAGCTTGCCCTCGCTCGTCAGGCTGACGCCGCGCGTACTGCGCGAGAAGAGCCGGACCTGCAGCTGCTCTTCGAGCTGCTTAACCGACTGGCTCACCGCCGACTGTGAAATGAACAGATTCTGCGCCGCGGCGGAGATATTGCCCTGTTTGGCCACCTCCAAAAATACCCGGTATAGTTCCAGCCTGACCGCCATGTACGTCCCTCCTATCAGTGTCACTAATGCCATCCATTATTTTTATCTATTTTACTTATTGCCCACGTTGATTATAATGGGAAAGCTGACGAAAGTCCAGACATTTTTTTCACGCAGGAGGCCCCTTATGCTCATCAGAACGCCGGAACAGGATATTGAACGCATCCTTTTTACCGAAAAGACCATCGCCGCGCGCGTGGAACAGCTCGCCGGTGAGCTGACCGCCAAGTATGGCGACAAGCGGCCCGTGCTCGTCTGCGTACTCAAGGGCGCGGCCTTTTTCTACATCGATCTCTGCCGCTGCATGAACTGCCCGATCGACATGGATTTCATCGCAGTCTCGAGTTACGGCCTGAACGACAAGTCCACCGGCGTCGTGCGCCTGATCAAGGATCTCGACAACAACATCACCGGCCGCCATGTCATCATCGTCGAGGACATCATCGACTCCGGCCTGACGATGAAATATCTGCGCCAGCTCTTCTCCGCGCGCAACCCGCCAGCATCACCACGGTCTCCTTCCTCGACAAGGAGGATTGCCACAGTGAGAGCCTGAAGACCGATCTTTGCGGCTTCACGATCCCGAACGAGTTCGTTGTCGGCTACGGACTCGACTATGCCAACTACTACCGCAACCTGCCGTATATCGGCGTGCTGCGGCCGGAGTGCTATCAATAAGTCTGCCTGAATCGCCAAATCCGCCTGTGCGGGTTTGGCGTTTTTGGTTGCTTTCCCTATTGACGAAACCTGTATTTCATTGTAAAGTATAGGTACAATTTTTGATATAATG
>VOFG01002793.1_pt1 | contig 29098 bp, 54 predicted proteins | sample 5384171 | NCBI WGS metagenome assembly VOFG01 (sample SAMN12384726, study PRJNA508395) | human gut metagenome | isolation source: healthy gut F | host: Homo sapiens
GAACATTACGTATTGCTGCTGCTGAATTATAACCGCGCCCTGCTGCCCCTGAGGTCACCGCTCTTGGTTATAGAGGCGGAAAGCAAGATTGCGCTTTCCCTGCTGCCGGAGGTGCTTATAACATGGGTGCTGGTGGCGCTCATATTTCAGGTGGGGTGGCGCTGCCTTCCACCGTGGGAGGCACCATCGGCATTTTCGGCTCCATAGTGCTGGGGCAGGCGCTGGTAACAGCCGGGGTGGCAAGCGAGATGACGCTGCTGGTGGTGATAACTCGTCTGTAAGCGGCTATTCCGTGCCGAATTATCCGCTTAATATCGCGCTTTCGCCATGTAAGCCTTATAGTGCTTTTTGTTTTCCGCGGCGCTGGGGCTAGGTACCGGCTTGCCCTTGTTGCGCTTTTTGCGCGCCTGCTTGCCCCTTACCTCGGCATCGTACCCCTATCTGCCCATACGCGCAAAGCGGGCTGCATAACGGCGGACGAGCTGGCGCTGAAAATGTCAAAAGAACCGGGTCGCGCCGTTAAGGAAAGACAAAGAGCGCCGTCACCAGTACGCCGGGTCGGGGCGGAGGAACGCGGCGTACGGCGGGCAGAAACCGCGCGCGGCGCACGGCGTTTAGCATACATTATATATTTATATCCGAGATGAAAAATGAAAGAACACGGAGCGGGCTTCTTTTCCCTTTTCGGAACGCTGCTGGGAAGCGGCATATTTTTGTGCCCTCGCTTGCCGCAAGGGCGGGCAGCGGCGGATGGCTTGTGCCCGTTACGGTGCTGCCGCTGCTTGCGGCTGTATTTCTGTTTTGTACCACGCCCCCGGCAGGCTGCCCGTCTCAACGTCTGGCGCAGTGCCTTCGCGTGGCTTGGCGCGGTGCTGTGCGCCCTTTGCCGCCTACTTTTGCTGCCCGTCCGTGCTGTGCCGGATCTTAGGCTTCCCTGGAGCGGCCTGGCTGCGATTGCGGGCGTCGGCGGGTATAGATGATTGCCACCGAGCATACCGTGTGCGGGCTTTTCGGTCTTTTTAAGCCGCCGTTATAACCCTTATGCAGCTGCTCGGCCCTGACACAGGGGCGCATCGGATCTGCAAAGGTTTAGCCGGAGCCGCTTTGAGACGGGTTGGGCATGCTCCCGTTTTTTTTCCGGCATAATGACGGTACCCGCCCTTGCCCGGCGCGGCGTAAAAAACGCTCCATGCTGTTGGCACTGGTGCGTCCTGCGCCGTTTATGCCCTATTACCGCCGTATGCATTGCGGTGCTTGGGGACAAGGCCTGCGCCGGAGAGAGCTATGCGGCCCTTTACCGTGCTTAAAAAGCGGCACGGTGCTGCTTAACATGCGCCTGTTTTTTTGCAAGCTTCAGCCTGGTCATGCTAAGCCCGCCGTCAACCTCGGCTGGGCGGCGCTTGTCTCGGCGGAGGAGGTAATAAAAAGCAAGTGGCTGCGCCCCGGAATATGCGCCTTCGTGCTGGCGGCGGCGCTGCTTATGCACGGCATTATACAAAGCCTGTGATAAACGGCAAAGCCGCCCGTTCATATGCCCGATGCGCTTCGGGGGCATACGCGCGCTTTTCAAAAAGGAGAAAATATGATTAAAGCATTGCAAAAAGCTGCCCTCGGCGGGCCTGTGCCCTGCTTTTTCTGCTGTCGGCGCGTTTTGCGCCTGCGGCGCTCAGCCCCATTGAAAAAAAGCGCGCATCCCGTAACGGTGGGGAATAGACCTTGACCCGTCAAGCGGGCTGTACACCAAAAGCGGTCTTTATTATATGTATGACGGCGAAAGCATTTCCTTCAAGGAGTTTTCGGCGCAGGGGGTGAATATCGGGAGGCCGCCGGCAAAAAGGCGGGGTACAGCTATGAAACGGTAAACTATTCCCTTCTGGGCGCGGTGGTGCTGGGGAAGGAGGTGCTCTCAAACGGCATAGGCGACCCCATGTTCACCTTCCTGAAGTGGCCGCTGCCCTCCGGCGATGCTGCTGTGCGCCGCCGAAAACGCTGCGGCAATGGTAAAGGATCAGACTCTGCCCATGCTGCTTGCCAGTTCCTCGTCAAGACCCCCCCCGCGCCTCGCTGTCCGATTGCCTCACCGCCCTTTATGACGGCACTCCCCTTTGTGCTGCCCCGTGTTACGGATAATAACGGCACGTATCTGGACGGCGCGGTGATTCTGAAGGACGGCGTGCGTGCAGCAGCTGGATGCGGCGCAAACATCGCTTTGGGCAATGCTTTTACCCTGACGGCTCAGGCTCGGTCACGGCGGGCGGAATCAGCGCACAGCTTAAGAGCGTGCGTCGCTTCAGCCGGGAAAACAGATGCATAACAGTGGAGGCGTATGCGCTTTTTACCTCCCGGGCAGCCCGGAGGATTATGCCGCCGCCCTTGAGCAGGAGCTTTATAAGCTGCTTTCCTGCTTTAAGTGCGATGCCCTGCTTATAGACGGAATAATAGGCTGCCCGTATTCCGAGCTTAAGGTGCAGCTTACGGTGCGCGCTGAGGCATGCCGCCGTTTGCGCTTTTGCCGTTATGCGCGCCCGTTTTCGGGCTTTGCGCGCTCGTTTCTTCCCACTGCCGCCGGCCTTTTCTCCCCGCGCTTCCGCCTTTTGCCCGTTTGCTTTGCTGCGGTGCCGCGTCGGTTCATTTTGTTCATAAAATACACCAATATTTACAAAAATTCGTAGTTTAATTATATAAATTGCTTGACATATATTATATAAACGGCGTACTAATTTTACTTATACAAGGCGGAAGAGTGATGAAAAAAGGTATATTCACTGGTGCTTTCCGGAAAATGTGGGTGGCGGCGGTGGACAGAACGGCAAAGGAGCGCGGGTCAACAGATCCCTCTTATAAACCAGATACCCGAATATGTCCAGCTATAGTCACTCCGAAATGCGCAGAAGAACACGCTTGCCCTTGCCGGCGAGCAGCTTCGCGCGCGCAGGCGGCCTTCCGTGTGGGAGAGCAGGCCTCTCCGGCAACTGCGCACGGTTTCTTCACTGGATTACAAGCCGCAATCCCGATGTTCATTACCGTGTGGAGCTTTACCGCGACAAGGATACTTGGGCGAGCTGAAGGGTGTGGCTGCGCACGAAAGAACTCCGGGCTGCTGCTTTAGTATAAACGGCTTTACAGGCTGTGGGCGAAGCAGCAATATGCCGGGTCGGTCGCGTGCGGCGGACGGAGGAAGGTTTTGCGCAAGCTGGAAAAACCCGCAGGGCGGAAGCCGGCAGGCTCATATCGGCCTGTTACCGGCTTTGATGCCGCCCTTAAGGCTTATTTCGGCGCGATAAGCGCTTCTGCCGGCTTTGCAACGGCGGCGATTAAACATTACCAAATACATTATCGGACGCAGATGGCACTTTGTAAAAAAGAGCGCCGCCCGAAAGCGCAAGGGCACCGGACAGTTCGAAAAAACCGGAAAATACGGTAGCCGGTAAAACATCAAACACATAATAAAGCAATCAGCAGCAATCGCAACAGACAATACAAACCGCTCTGCTGTTTATAAATTAAGGAGTGATTTTTATGGATGCAAGAAAATTTACGCAAAGAGTCTTTCCGCAATAGAGGAAGCAAGCAACATAGCAAGGAGAAGGGAAATCAGTACATCGAGCAGGCGCATCTGCTGCTTGCGCTGCTGCGTCAGCAGGACGGTCTTGCCGGCGAGCTTGGAAAAGCATGAAGGCGGATGAACGCCTACGGTGTCCGGCCTTGAAAGGGCCGTAGACGGCTTTCCGCGGGTAAGCGGAGCCGGAAGCGAGGTTTATCTTTCCCAAAACGCGGACCGCGCTTTAAGAGAGGCGCAGAACGAGGCCGCGGCCATGCAGGACGATTTTATTTCGGTGGAGCACATACTGCTTGCGCTTGTAAAGAACCCCGACGGCACATTAAAGAGGTGCTTAAGTCCGCAGGCGTAACGCAGGAAAAGCTGCTTAATGCAATAAAAAGGAGGTACGGGGCACTCAGCATGTGCGCAGCGACGATCCGGAGGGCACCTATAACGCCCTTAAAAATACGGTCAGGATCTTACCGCGCTTGCGCGGGAGCAAAGCTGGACCCGGTAATAGGCCGTGATGAGGAAATCCGCAACTGCATAAGGATACCCGTAAATCCAAAAACAATCCCTGCCTTATAGGTGAGCCGGGCGTAGGTAAAACGGCAATAGCCGAAGGGCTTGCCCAGCGTATCGCCAAGGGCGATGTGCCGGAAAACCTTAAGGACCGCACGCTGTTCTCCTTGGACATGGGCGCACTGATAGCGGGCGCAAAGTTCCGCGGCGAGTTTGAGGAGCGTCTTAAGGCTGTGTGCTTAACGAGGTAAAGGCTTCGCAGGGCAAAATACTGCTGTTTATAGACGAGCTGCACACCATTGTGGGCGCGGGCGCACCGAGGGCTCCATGGACGCGGGCAACCTGCTCAAGCCATGCTTGCCCGGGGCGAGCTGCACTGCATAGCGCGCCACCACTTTGGACGAATACAGGAAATATATCGAAAAGGATCCGGCTCTGGAGCGCCGCTTCCAGCCTGTGACAGTGCCGGAGCCCAGCGTGGAGGACACCATTTCCATACTGCGCGGGCTTAAGGAGCGCTATGAGGTGTTCCACGGCGTAAAAATACACGACCGCGCGCTGATAGCTGCGGCTACCCTTTCCAATAGGTATATAAGCGACCGTTTCCTGCCCGATAAGGCCATTGACCTTGTGGACGAGGCCTGCGCCATGATAAAAAACCGAAATGAATTCCATGCCTACCGAGATGGACGACATACGGCGCAAAATCATGCAGCTGGAGATAGAGGAGGCGGCTCTTAAGAAGGAGACGGATAAAATATCCGCCGAGCATCTCAGCGAGATCACAAAGCAGCTCCGAGCTGCGGGAAACCTTCCGCGGCATGCAGGCAAAGCTTGCAAACGAAAAGCAGGATATAGAAAAGGTGCAGCAGCTGCGCCGGGAGATCGAGCAGGTAAACGCCGCCATTGAAAAAGGCGGGAAAACGAGTACGACCTCAACAGGGCGGCGGAGCTTAAATACGGCAGGCTGCCCAAGCTGCAAAGGAGCTGGCCGCCTGCGAGGCGGAGCAGCCGCAGAGGAAAACACGCTTTTTGCGAAACACTGTGGACGAGGGGAGGAGATAGCGCGCATAGTGGCGCGGTGGACCGGCATCCGGTTTCCCGTCTTATGGAGGGAGAGAGGGATAAGCTGCTGCGCCTTGACGAGATACTGCACAAGCGCGTAGTGGGTCAGGACGAGGCGGTAAGCCGCGTATGCGACGCCATACTGCGCTCCCGCGCCGGCATTCAGGACCCCGCCGTCCGATAGGATCGTTTTGTTCCTCGGGCCTACGGGCGTGGGCAAAACCGAGCTTGCAAAGGCATTGGCAGAGGCGCTGTTTGACGACGAGCACAACATGGTGCGTATCGATATGACGGAATATATGGAAAAATACTCCGTGTCCCGTCTGATAGGAGCCCCTCCGGGATATGTGGGCTATGACGAGGGGCGGCCAGCTTACCGAGGCGGTACGCCGCAGGCCGTACTCCGTGGTGCTCTTTGACGAGGTGGAAAAAGGCGCATCCCGACGTGTTCAACATCCTGCTTCAGGTGCTGGACGACGGCCGTATAACCGACAGTCAGGGCCGCACGGTGGATTTCCGCAACACCATAATAATCCTTACCTCAACCTCGGCTCCGATATAATTTTGGGCGGCATAAAGAACGGCGAAATATCCGAGGCGGCGCGCAGCGGAGGTAAGCGAGCTGCTCAAGCGCAGCTTCCGCCCCGAATTTTAACCGTCTTGACGAGATAGTGTTCTATAAGCCGCTTACGCAGGAGAATATCGGCAGGATCCTTGAGCTTCAGCTTCAGGATCTCAGAAAACGCCTTGCCGAAAAGCAGCTGGATATTACTCTTAGCGACAAAGCCAAGGCCTATATCATAGATAACGGCTATGACCCGGTATACGGCGCGCGTCCGCTTAAGCGCTTTTGCAGTCCAAGGTGGAACGCTGGCTGCACGCATCATAATTGCGCGACCCGGCTCCCGGCTCCGTAATAACGGTGGACTGCGATGAAAACGGCCTTACCGCCGACCTTAAGCAGCCGGAATAATATAAAATGCAATAAAAGCCGGATAAGCCCGGTACAAACAAAGGAAGCGTTCTTTGCCGCAAAGCGGCTCGGGCGCTCCTTTTTTAATTTAATCAAATAATTCAATCGGGCGGATAACGGGGAATCAGTTCTCCGCGTCTCCGTTTGAGCCGCCGTTTCCCGTAATAAAGGTGAATTGCTTCAGGGCGGCGGCGTTTTTTTGCTCCAGCTGAAGCATGCGCCCCGTATATGCACATGCTTATTCCCGCCAGCATGGTCTGCACAAGTGCGTGGCGGCGCCCCAGCCCGCAACGGCCCAGGGTGAGCCGGAGAGAGAAAGTGCGGCGGCGCCGGCGGCACGGGCAGAGCAAAAATAATGCTGCTTACCGCGCAGATTATTGTATAATAAACAACGGTTTTAATGAAATTTCCGCGCAGCAGCAGGCGGGAATACAGCAGGAAAACATAAACCGCACCCGCCCCAGCGAGGTGGAGGCTATAAGCACGGAGGAATAGCTGTCCACAAGCGCCGTGGAAACGGAGGTGAGCACAAAGGCAAAAAGCGCGGCGGCGGGCAGCGCGATGTATATAACGGGCAGCAGCAGCGCCATTACGCAAACAGAAAGGGGAAAGCTGCAGCAGCAGGCTTTGTATAAAGGAGGAAAGATAAAGAATAAGGAACACCGCGGGCAGCCGCCGTAGTATGGTTTTGGCCATGGCGGAGGCGTCGGGCTTTCTTTCGGGATGAGCGGCGGCTTCGCCGGTAAAAACAGCGGCAAAAATTAACATTGCGCACTGCAAAAAGGCGGTAAGAAGGGATAAAAGATAGTCCGCCGCGCTTTGCTGCGAGGCGTTTGCAAGGGCGGAGAGCAGCTGCTGTGCCGCATTTGACGAGGCAAAATCAAGCTCCGGCAGCACACTTGCCGCAGCCTGAGCAAGACGGTTGTAGTTTACCGCGTTTACCGCCGCCGCAGGCAGGGCAAAAAGCAGCAGCAGCCCCAAAAGGCGCAGAAACCGCCCCTTGTAGGCCTCCCGCAGGCCGCGGAACAGCCGTCCGAATTCATAAAAATATCCGTTGCAGTCCTTTGAGAGTGCATAGTTATAACCGCTTTCCCGAAGCATAAGGCTTCGCAGAGGAAGAATAAAACCGTTTCGGGCGCATAAAAGCGCTTCGGCGGCATTTTTACGATAGAAATTTTATCATAAATAAGCCGTAAAAAGAATGTGCAATCTGTAAACAATGCTGTTTGCAGCCGATATTTTGGGTAAAAAGACGAGCAAAAGACGGCAAAAAAAATGCGAAAAAAACGCAAAAAGCAGGGTTTATGTGCAGTTTGCACATTGAATACGCAGGGAAATGAGCTATTATTATAATTGAATAAGTATGCCGGAGAACCGATCGACCGGCGGAGGCGCGGCCGCAGGGGAAGCAAAAAACAAAAATGCGCAAAAATGCGTTAAAAACAGCAAAAAAACGCGTTAAAACGCGGCAAAATGCAAAAAAACGCATCAAAAACGCAGCGGCCGCCCATGCGCGGTTCCGTTTCGGGGAGCGGACGGGCACGGCAAAAGAAAAGAGAAGGAAAGAAAACAGAATGAAGCAAGGAAAAAACTGCTGAGCATTATGCTGGCGATGCTTATCGCGGCCTTGGCCTGCGGGCTTACCGGCTGCATTAAGGCGCCGGAGAGAGCGCAGGCGCAGAGGCAACACAGACTCCCGATACCGCCTTAAGCCCGGAGCCTACACTTTGACACAACTCCGCAGACAACTCCCGGCGATACTCCCGATATAACGCCCGGCCCCTCCGGCGCAAAAGCGAAACCGTGCAGCCGCAGGATACCGGCGCACCCACGCCCACGCCCACCCCGCCCGGGAGATACCGGTGCGCCCGCGCCAGGGCCCACGGTGTCCCATGCGCCGGTGAGCAAGTGGGATTACTATGTAACCACGGCTCCGCCTCAATACGCACCGTTGCGCTTACCCGCTTTAACGACGGCACGCAGGGCGGCGGCGAGGGCAGCTTTACCTTTAGCGGCGACGGGCTTTAATAAAGCAGAAAAAAACGGCGCCTATGCCGATACCTACGGCATATATTCCGGGGCGAATTTGGGGTCGGCGGACTATTCCAAAGTGTGCTATGTGGGGAATAACGGTTAAAAATCTGGAAAGCCACGATGTGCTTTTCGGGCTTCAGGGAACGGATGCAATGGGCAAGAATGTTTTTCTTTATCCCGAAGGCGATCCGATAGCCCTTGCTTATGACAACGGCGATATAAAGGCGGCGGGCGGCCGGGGCGGCGTAAACTCGCGCTATTGCATAGTGCTGCCCGCGGGCTTCTCCGGCAGCGTGTTTATTCCGCTTAACCGCATAGCGGACAGTCACGAAAAGGACAAGGCAAAGCAGTGGGACAAAACCCCCATTACAAGCCCCGGCTTCCATTTAAGCGACGGCGGCAGCAAGGGGTGCTGGTTTCGGCGCTGTTTATCTGCTCCTCTGCCCTGAAGGCTCCCGATGAGGCGGCGGGCGGCATTACAAACAAGGACTACACCTATACCGAGGCTCAGCGCATTGCGGCCTTCTGGAAGAATTCCACAATGTACAACGAGTCAATAACCATGATGAAGCGTTCAAGCGGCGAAATATATGCAAAGACCCTGTTTGTGCCCACCAAGATAAACGCGGTGGTGGATGTGTACCTCCAAAAGGAATACAAGGAGGGTGTGGACTGGGAATGGGTAAAGGGCAACAAACAAAATAAAGTGGCTCTCCGGCTCCTCCATTCCCTATTTTACGGATAACGACCTTTCCGGCAAAGGATTCAAAGGGCAACTATATTCCGGAATTCCCCGCATGGTCGGACGGAGGACGCAGCCGCTTCGGAAATGCGCTGTACTGCGTAAGCTCCTTCCTTTATGAAAAGCAGATATGCATAAGCTACACCTACGATACGGCGCAGGTGGCAAAGCAGGGAATAAAATATACGCAGTATCAGGGCGATAAGCTGAAAAAACACGGTGAATAAGCTTAAAAACGGCGAAAAACTGAAGGTGCTGTTCTACGGGGTTCCATATTCTCCGGCTGCGATGCCTCCGGCATGTACAGCAGGGAGCCGTATATGCCCTATATGCAAGCTTATTCAGCAGGAGCTTTCCCGCAATACCGAGGGCAAGGTACAGGTGGACAACCTTTCCGTGGGCGGCTGGACCGTGGAAAACGGACGGACGCGCTTTCCGGCGGGGTGGACGGACATAATTATTCCGATAAATACAAGGGCTACGATCTGCTTATACTCTCCTTCGGCATGAACAACGCCCATACCTCCAAGGAGGAATATATTGCCGCGACCAAGGCCATTGTGGATAAAATTAAGAAGGACAACCAGAACCTTGAGGTGATATTGGTTTCCTGCATGAACCCAAACCGCGTGGGCTGGGATGTAAACCAGAAGCATCAGGGCGGATGGCTTAAGAAATAGCGGCGCAGAGCAAATATTCCTCCTATACCGCGGTGGTGGATTTTATGCGGCGCACAGAGCATACTTGCCTATAGGACTTCCAGCGCCACCACGGGCAACAACAACATAAACCATCCCAATGACTGGCTCATACGCGTGTATGCGCAGAATATTCTTGCGGCGATGATAAATAAGCATAAAGGCGGCGAAGGCGGATTGCCCTTTGCATAAAATACGGCGGGGCGGCTGCCCGCCTCCTCACTGAAGCGGCGCGGTGTTTTTGCGATTTTCGCGCGAAGACTGTACGCCGATTTTACGCTTTTTATTGCACCGAAGAATAAAGTGTGATAAAATAAGAGAAGCCGGCAGAAATTACGCCGGCAGGATTGTAACACGGCCCGAGGGCTGTCTGAAAGGAAGATACTGTATGAAAAACATCAGAAGCGGCGCATTTTTCGCGCCCTGCGGAAAAAAAAGAGCGGAAAAAGCGGAATAAAGCTGGATTATGTGGAGCCCACCGACCCCAAGGCGGGCAATACCGTGGCGCATGCCGCCGTAAGCAAGTGGGATCAGACCTTTTCCTACGGCGATGCCTCGATAAAATGCACCGCGCTTACCCGTTTTAACGACGGACAGACCGCCGCGGGCGAAAAAAGCGAGCAGGGCTGCGCCTTTACGGGCAGAGGCTTAAAGAGGGATAATAACCGGCGCAAATCTCGATTATGATTGCAGCGAGGCGGAGTATTACGCAATATCGCTGTGCAATAACGGCAAAAAGCGCTTATAGGCCTTGATGCGGATATTGAGGCGGATAAAGCGGTGCTGGCGCCGGAAAACGGAGAGCCGGAAAGGGCGCAGAGCGAAAAATGCGAAGGGATAAATACCGCAGTGCTGCCCGAGGGCTTTAAGGGCTGCGTGCTTTCCCGGTTAAAAACGCAAAGGGAGAGCTTCGGCAGCGTTGATATAGCGTGGAGCGGCGATATTACGCTGCGCGCGCTGCTTATGTGCGATACGCCCCTTTGAAATGCCGGGTCAGGGCAGTAAAATAACAAACCCGCTGTACAGCTACACCGACAAACAGCGTATGCAGCCGTTTGGGAGTGCTCCACCATGTACAACGAATCCATGGGCATGATGAAGCGGGAAGACGGCAGCATATGGGGCAAGCTGCTGTTTGTACCCACCCGCATAAACGCAGTGGTGGATGTATATCAGAAAAAGGAATATAAAGAGGCAAGGACTGGCAGTGGATAAAGGGCACAAACCGCATAGTGCGCCCCGAGGGCTCGGATATTCCGTATTTTACGGGAAGAAATGCTTTCCGGCAAAGAGGAAAACGGCGAGTTCATTCGGAATTCCCCGCATGGACGGACGGCAGAAGCCGCTTCGGTGCCTGCCTGTACTGCGTGACGGATTTAATATACGAAAAGCAGATATGCGTATCCTAATGAGTATGATTTAAGTCAGGTAAAAAGCGAGGGTATTGCAAGCACGCCGTGCCAAAGCGGATGCCTTGTGCGCACAAATGCGCGCCTTAAAGAGGACGGGACCTTAAGGTGCTGTTCTACGAGGATTCCATATTCTCCGGCTGCGATGCCTCCAGCATGTATAACAGAGAGCCGTTTATGCCCTATATGCACAAGCTTATAGAAAGCGCACTGGCCTCAAGAAGCGCTGGGCGTGTGCAGGTGGACAACTTGGCCGTGGGCGGCTGGACCGTGGAAAACGGACGGGACGCGCTCTTTTGCGATGTAGGCGGACACGATTATTCCAAGAGCTACAAGGGCTACGACCTTTATGATACTTTCCTACGGCATGAACAATGCCTATACCCCGGAGGAGGAGTTCAAGGCAGCGACTCTTAAGATAATGGAAACGGTGAAAGAGGCAAACCCGGATATTGAAATAGTGCTGGTTTCCTGCATGAACTAACCCCGCGATGGGATATGAAGCCAAATATCAGGGGCAAGGTGCATAAGCTCATACGCCTGCAAAGAATTTCAGCTGCGGGCAACAACATAACCCCAACGGCTCATAGACCGGCGAATATAGTGCGGGCTATAACCCGGTGATAAAAACAAACAAAACCGACAGCCCGAAAACGGGCGGGAAAGGAAAAATATGAGCAAAACGGAACAGGTACAGAAGGCATGGGTAGAAGCCATGAAAAATAAAGATACGGCGCGCAGGGATTTCTCTCTCTCCTTATGGCGGCGCTTAAAAAGGGCGCAAAGGACAAATGCGCACCCTTACCCCGCTGGAGGAGGACGATATAATTCTTCGGGAAATAAAGCAGACCCGCGAGTCCATAGACAGCGCGGCGGGAAGAGAGGATATAATAGCCGTAAACGAGGCAAGGCTGGCGGTATACACGGAATTTGCGCCCAAGTTCCTCTCCGAGCAGGAGATACAGGCGGAAATAGCGGCGGTGCTTAAGGAGCTGGGCATTGAAAAGCCCGCGCCGCAGGATAAGGGCCGCATAATGAAGCTGCTTATGCCCAGAGTCAAGGGCAAGGCGGAGGGAGCGGAGGTAAACCGTCTGGTGGCGGCTCTGTTCTGATAATAAAACCGACAAAATGCGGCAGCGAAAGTGCGCAGATGGCTTAAATTCGCGCGCAAGGGCATTAGGCCGCAAAGAAAAAAGCCGGCGGAAATGTCCGGCGGCAGGAAAGCGATAAAGGGCAAATTTTCGGGAACAGGCAGGATTTCTTCGTGCCTGTTCCTATTTTTTCGGAAGCCTCCGTTACAAGCCGGAAGCATCGTGCGATGCTGCCCCGCATACTGCATCACAGCGTTATCCAAAACCTTTTCAAATTCACATTTTCATCAGGCTCATGTATTGTATATTCGTAAATGCCGCCGTTTGCAAGAATTGTCTTTTTCACTTCCGATATTGCCGTCGATACAAGTTATCAGCACCTTATCGATTCCGATTTCGCGGCAGAACGGAAGCGTCATTCTCAGCATTTCCTTGGCGTAACCCTTTCGCCGTTCGCTCGGCCTTACGGAATAACCGATATGTCCTGCGTATTTTCGAGATAGTCGTTGAAACGGTGCCGAACCTGAATCATTCCGACCAATTTGTTATCGCTTTTTGCGAAGAAAAAGAAATTGTGTGGCGGGAACTAAGCGAGCGGGCACCTTCAGGGGATCCTCGTATTCCGAACAAATCCGTATATATTCTTCCGGGTCCGGGGTTCTGCGCAGAGGACCCGTCCCGTCCATGGAGTCGCCTGCATCAAAAATTCCTGCCTGTATTCAATAATCTGACCTGCATATTCGCTTCTTGGGCGTATCAAAAGGAATTCTTCCATAATTAACTCCGTAATCAGCAATATATTGTTTTGAAGTCATCGGCGATTTTTTCGTAGTAAACCTCGCTGATTTTGCCGTTTATAAACACGGGGGAGCATTTCGTCAAAGCCCTCAATCAGCTTATCCGACCTTGCAAGCTCACAGAGAGGATACCAAAATATTTCGCCTTCGCTTGAAGCCTTAAGCCGGCCGGTAAAGCTGTCGGCGACATAAAGGAAAAACTTATGTACCGCTTTCCGTCCTTTTTATGAAATTCCTTTATGCCCAAAGCCGCGGCGCTTTTATTGTAAGCCCTGTTTCCTCCTGCATTTCACGGATGACCGACGGGGTGACATACTCTCCCTTTTTCAACATGACCGCCCGGAAAATTCCAGCCGTGCCATATCGGGTGATTTCCACCTTGCTCTCATTGCCCTTGCCGTCGCATATCATGCACATATTTGTAAGCTCAACTTCTTCGGTTCTTGACATAGGTGTTTCTCCTTACAGTCTGCGTCCGACCGGCTGGTGTATGCCGGTTTTGATTTTGCGTCGAATGCGAAAACGCTCAGCGCACAAGCAGCTTCTGCGCGGCTGCGGCCGTCTGCTTCATAAGCATGGCAATGGTTACGGGGCCTACGCCGCCGGGCACGGGGGTGTAGGCGCTGCAATGCGGTATGCAGGCTTCAAGATCTATATCGCCTACATTGCCGGCGTTGTAGCCGGCATCCATAAGCACCGCGCCCTCCTTTATCAAGTTTCTTTTACAAAAAGGGGCTTGCCCACGGCGGCCACCACTATGTCGGCGCGGCGCACTATATCGGGCAGATTGCGGGTTTTGGAATGGGCTATGGTAACGGTGGCGTTTTCATTAAGCAGCAGCGCGCCACCGGCTTTCCCAGAATGGGGCTGCGGCCTATCACCACGGCTTCCCTGCCCTCAAGAGGGATATTATAGCGCTTGAGCAGGGGATACAATCGCAAGCGGAGTGGCGCTGCAAAAAGGCGTCCAGCCCCCATTGCGGCGCGGCCGAAGCCGGCGGTGGTTACGCCGTCCACATCCTTTTCAAGGCTTATTGCGTCAAAGCAGGCGCGCTCGTCTATATGGGCGGGAACAGGATGCTGAAGCAGTATTCCGCACACCTCGGGATCGCGGTTAGAGTGTTAATAACCTCAAGCAGCTCCTGCGTGGTGGTGCTTTCGGGCAGCTCCACCTTGCGGGAGAGCATTCCCACGCGGGCGCAGGCGTTGCCTTCATGCGCACATAGGTTACGCTTGCAGGGTTGTTACCCACAAGAATAGTGGCAAGCACCGGGGTTTTTCGGTTTTGGCGATAATGTCCTGCACAAGAGCGCGTATTTCCGCCTCAACCTCGCGGGCATAGGCTTTTCCGTCTATAACTGTCATAATTATTCCTCAAGCAGCGCTGAGCCGATACGGCTTTTTGATGCGTTTATGCTTCTATTTTATAATCCGCGCTGCGCAAAGTCAAGAAAATCCCGGACAAACATCCGGGATTTGATTATATTGTTCGGATTTATCCGGCATCCCGTCGGCGGCGACGGAGTCGGCATATGCCAGCTGCTTTCTGTGCAGCGTTTCCAGACGCTTGTCGGGCGGCGGCCTTGAGTATAACCCCGCGGATAAGGCAGTCCAGCGCGCTGCCCGGGTTGTAGTCGGCGGGGGCGCAGAAGCTGATTCTCCCCTCTCTTAGCATACGCAGCACCTGGCATCCCCCTTGGCGGGGTCGTATACTCCACGGAGCAGCCCCGCCGGGGTGACAAGCTGCATACAGGGGATATCGGTGTCGCTGTCCCCTATGTATACCATGTTGCAGAAAGGTACGCGCAGCCTCTCCGGCGGAAAGTAATCGTTCACGGCGGGATCCGTCACATCGGGCACGCCCTTCCTTATGCGGAAAAGGAACTGGGTCTTATTGGTGTAATTCACATTCATGGCGGGCCAAACGGCCACCCGCGGCTGTTGTAATAAAAGGAGCTTGCATATATGCGCTCAAACACCCCGGGCCTTGGCAATGGAGGTGCCCCTATCATCTCCCGCAGCCCGGAGGAGATTATATAGTGCTCCACCTTTACGCCGGCACGCTGCCCGTAAAGCCCGATACGCTCAAACCAGCCCTCCACACCGGGGAAAAGGCGTACTCCGGCGCCGTAGCGCGCCAGCGCCTCCTTTGGTAAAGACAAGGTGCCCCTCCGCCTCGCGCACCATAAGGTACATATAGGCAAGGTTAGGGTCCATATCGTTATTTTGCGCAAGGAGATTGGCTTCGCGCCAGAAGGCCTCGGTATCATAGCCTACCGACTGTATATAGCCCTGCGCCTGCATATCGTCGGGGGAAAGAGTCTTGTCAAAATCGTAGCAGATGGCAAGCACGGGCTGCTCGCCCGCTTCGCTCTTTAACGGTGTCGCTGTTCAAAATATGCCTCCTTAAGCCGGTTTGAGGGGAAACGGTGAAATTATGCCGAAATACACGAACCGTTTTTTTTTATGCGGCAAGGCTGTCCAGCAGCGCCCTGAGCCATGCAACGGCCTGATCCTTTGCCAAAAGCACTGCAACCGCAAGGGCAAGGGAAACAAACAGGCAGATGAGCTTTATTATAAGAACGCTGCGGGCAAAATTGCGGCGGCTGAGGTTCTGTGCGGAAACAGCGGCGATTATGGAGCATACAAGCCCCAGCACAGGTATGGAATACAGCACCGTAAGCCAGAAATAGCTGCCCGTGCTTACTGCCGCAGCCATGGGCTTTCCGGAGGCTTTGCCCTCCGGCGCGGCGGAAACGGGCGCAGCCTCGGGGCAGCGGCTGGGGGCGCCGTTTCCCTTGAAGGCGCGCACGCGGGCTCTGCCTTTGCGCATGTGCAGCAGGCTTCCTCGCAAACCTCGGCTGCGTTTTCCGCATCGTGCAGCGCGTTCTCCCTTTCGCGGGCCATATCCACGGTTACGGGGCGCACGCCTGCCGGCTCCTGTGCGTCAAAGGGGCGCTCGCACTGCTCGCAATATTTGATGTCGTCTGCGGCCTCTGCGCCGCAATAGCTGCATTTTTTCATTTTTAACCTCCTGTTTTTCGCTTTTAAGCGTTATATAGGCTTTGTATGTTGTATGTTTTTATAATATATTACCGTATTTTTTCAAGCTCCAGCACATATTTTCCGGAGCAGAGGTGCAGGGTGCGGCCGTCCTGCGCGCTTTCGTACCGGCTGCCGGGGCAAAGGCGGAAGCCTTCGGGCAGCACGATCTCTCCTGGAGTGCCGAAGGGCAGGGTAACCTCCATGCGCACTCCCCTGCGGCGTGCGCTCCCAGGCGGAAGCCGCCGTGCCGCGCGGGTATCCATGGAGGCGCATACGCTTGAGAGCCCCTCCGGCAGGCAGGGTGCAATACGTATCTGCTCAAATGCGGGGCAAGGGGCGTAATTCCCGCAAGATGCTTGTAGAACCATGTGCTTATGGTGCCGTACATGGGGTGATTGTGCGAGTTCATGGCGCTGGTGGTGCCCAGCTCCCAGCGCTCCCAGATGGTGGTGGCGCCCATTGCCAGCATATAGCCCCAGCTGGGATAATCGGTTTTGGTTGCAATTCTGTATGCCACATCCGCAAGCCCTTCATCGGAAAGCACATCAAAAAGATACTTGGTGGCTATGTTTCCGGTGGTCAGGTGATAGTCGTGCGCCTTTATATCATCAACAAGGTTTTTAAGCACCTTTTTGCGCATTGAGGCGGGCACTATATCAAAGTGCAGGGCCAGCAGGTTGGTGGCCTGAGAGCCCAGAGCATACTGCCCGGTTTTGCCATTGAGGTATTCCCGGGTTATGGCAGCGCGTATATAGTGGGCAAGCTCGGTATATTCCGCCGCCTCTGCGGGCTTTTTAAGCAGCTGCGCCATGCGGGCAAGCAGGCGCGCGTTTTCATAGAAGAAACCGGTGGCCACAAATTCTCCGGGCGTAATGGCGGAAAAGGGCGCTGTTGGCCTCTCTGCCGCCTACGCCGCCGTCCACGGGGCCGGCCCAATCGCCGTAATTATAATACTGCATTATGCCGAAGCGGGAGCGGGACACAAGATACTGCTCCCACGCCTTCAGCTGCTCATAGTATTCCCCCTATCATGGCCGCATCGCCGAAAAACATATAGCTGTACCATGGCACAAACAGGAATATGCTGGAGAGCGGATCGGCCTTGTCGGCGCCGAATACGCGGGGCGCAACATCTTTATGGAGCCGTCCGCCTCCTGCGTGTCGGCAAGATCCTTCATCCATTTGCGCAGAAACGCGCCGCAGGAGTTGTATATTATTTCCTCTATGCGCACGGTGCAGTCGTTAACCCAGCCCTGGCGCTCGTCGCGCTGGGGCAGTCCGTCGGCACGGGTGAAGATTGCTTTTCCTCCGTCCACAGCACGCACTGCTGTATGCGGTTCAAAGCTCGTCGGAGCAGGAGAAGCTGCCGCTTACCTTTATATCGGAGCGCACCTGACGCCCGGTGAGCTTTATCTGCTGCGGAGTGCAGCCCTCCAGCTGAACATAGCGGAAGCCGTGATAGGTGAAGGAGGGCTCCCAGCTTGCCTTGCCGCCGCGGCAGATGTATACATCGTGATTTTTTTTGCCCAGCGCAGGTTTTCCTGGTTTACCGTGCCGTCCTCATAGAGCATTTCGGCAAAGCGCAGGGATATCGCGCTGCCGCCGGGAAGCTCGGTTTCGATTTTTACCCAGCCTGCAAAGTTCTGACCGAAATCGTATACATATATTCCCCGGCGCGGGAGAGCTTACGCTACCGGCTCCATATCCCTTGTTACCCGTATGGGCTGGGCAAGCTCCGGCTCCACGGTATCGCAGGGCGCGGCAACCGGTATCATGGCGCGGCTTCTTAAGGGCGCGCCGCCCGGCACATCCACGCACGCTCAAGGCGCGCGTCGTAATGCTCGCCGTTGAAAAGGTCGTTGTAGGTTATGGGGCCCTCGCCCACGGTCAGCCCGCTGTCCGGCCCGGAAAGCATAAGCTCGCTGCTGCCGTCCTTATATTTTATATATATCTCATAGCTGAGCTTGGGCAGACCCAGCCATGTAAGAGGCTTAAGAAAATCAAAGCGTTCAAACACCTCGTGACGGTTATTGTACCACCCTTCGCCCAGAACTGCGCCCAGTGTGTTTTCCCCATGCGCAGCGGGGGGTTATATCGTGCATTACATACTGCACGCGCTTGTCAAAAGGCGGTAAAGCCCGGCTCCAAAACGGCGTCGCCCTGACGAATGCCGTTTATGCTGAGCACTGATAGCCCAGCCGCAAACCAGCGCATAGGCGCATTCCGGCTCCTTTTCAGGGTAAAATCCGCACGGCAGTAAAGCGCGCGGTTGCGGGCGTAGCTGAATTGCTCGGGCCCATGAACTGCGCCCGCCAAGGCAGGAAATCGCCCGTTACAAAAGCTTGCGGGGCCGCTTACGGAGCTTCTGCCCGTGTCGGATATTACCTCTGCCGTCCAGAAGTAGCGGCAAAAACGGCTCAAGCGGAGCGCCGTCATATTCAGCAAAGGGTGGAGCTTCCGGTTTCCAGCGTGCAGTCCCCATATCGGCATCGCCCTTTTCGGGCCTCGGCGCCGGAATACACCCGTATGCATACGCTTTTCTGGCATTCGCCGGGCTGCCCTCCTTCCACCTTGTAGGAGAATCTGGGGCGCGGCCCCACTCCGAGGGGGGATATAAGCTGTTCCGCTGTAAGACCGTAAATATTCAGCCGTGCTGTATCCTTCATATGCTGCCTCTCTTCCTGTGCTTTTATGTTTTTTATTTGTGCGTGTATTTATTTTTATGTGTCTTTCGCAAAAAACTATATAACAAAGCCCGCCGTTTACGCCAGTATCTGCCCCGTTATAAACGAAGCGTCTTCACTTATCAGAAAGGCTGCCGCCGCGGCTATGTCACTCGGGACGGCCTATCCCGCCAAGCGGGGTCTCAAGGCGCAGGCTCTCCAGCGTTTCCGGGGATAAACCGGCGTTCATCGGGGTGTCTATAACGCCGGGGCATATGCAGTTTACCCGTATTCCGGAGGGGCCTCCTTTGCCAAGGCCTTTGTAAGCCTATCACGCCCGCCTTGGAGGCGGAATATGCCTTTCCCCCGCCGCGCCCGTCTGCCCCCCATGGAGGATATGTTCACTATTGCGCCCTCGCCGCGGGGCTGCATTTTTTAAGGGCCTCCCGGCAGACATAGAAGCAGCCGGTAAGGTTTGTGTCGGTCACTCGCTGCCATTCGCCGTCGCTTACCTCCTGAGCCAAAGCAAAGCTGCTTACGCCGGCGTTGTTTATAACCGCGTCCGCCCGCAGTGCAAACAGGCTGCGCACAAAGGCGCTTGTCCGTTATATCGCCGCAGGCCACCGTGCAGTCGCACAGCTGGGAAAGCTCCCTTTGCAGCTCAAGCGCGCGTTCCCGGCTTTGTTGCAGGCGATTATAAGGTTATATTCCCCGCCAGCCTTCTTGCGCACGCTGCGCCTATTCCGCTGGCTCCGCCGGTTATGGGCACGGTTTTTTTCATGCTTCCTCCGTAATCGCTTTTTTTCGGTATTCTGCTTCGCGCTTTATCCCGTCGGCGCTTTTTCCCGACCGCGCCGCCCCTGCGTGCCTCCCGTCGGGCCTGCGGGCATAATATACTCCCCGCAGCAAAGCCGCTTTTTGCCGAAAAACAAATTATTTTATATAATTATATCACATATTGCACCCGCGGCGCAATGCCACAAAGGGCTTTAGCAAAAATACTCAAGGGCGAATATTGACATTAATTATTCAACATGATATTATAATTACAGAAAAATGAAGATTTTTATTCATAAAATAACATTAATTCAAGTTGTTCCTGATCTGTCTGCAGGGGGCGGAACGGCAGTAAGCGCCGTTGTGTCAAATTTCCGGTTCGAGGGGAGAGCATATGAGCAAGATTAAACTGATGTTTTCAAATGCCGTTTATATGTTTAAGGTAATATGGAATTTCAGTAAATCGTTATTTTTCGGAAAATGCTGTTAGCAATACTTAACGGCGTTATAGCCCCGTTGAATGCATATATTCTTAAAATATTGGTTGAGAAAATTACTGTCTTTGATTGGAATTCTACATTGGCGGTAATAGGAATAATTGCAGCCGTAAATTTAACAAACGGAGTTTTGCAGGCCTATATCAATAGAAAACTGGGCATTACGGGAGATTTATTCAGAAACCACCTGATGTTTGAATTCAATTCAAAAAGTAGTCAATATGGACTATGAGATATTGTTCGAACCTGATATGATTCAAATGAAGGAGCTGGCTTTCAAAACAATACGGGAAGGAAGAGCAATAAAATATTTAGACATTCTTTTTCCTGCATATCCTATGTGATATCATTGGCTTCAATTATATATCTGCTGTCCTCTTTTTTCATGGTGGGTATATTTGATTATGCTTGGTTTAAGCTCAATAAAAATATATACTGTCATAGCAGATAAAAAGCATAATTATAATATATCGGTTGATATGGCTCCGATAAACGCCGAAACTTCATATATATGAATATGCTGGCGGATGAATCTTACGCAAACGATATGCGTATGTTTTCCATCTCCCGGTGGGTTATTTCCAAACATGAAAAATGCATAACCAAAGCTCATAAAATGTTGGAGAGCTTGTTGTCCGGCATATTTAAAAATACGGTTGTCCGCAATGTTCTCTCCGGAATTGAAACGGTTTTTTATATACTTTTGTTGCTTCTCAAATGTTTTTCAATAATATGACCTTTGCGGATTTTACTATGGCTACATCCGCTTTGCGCACATTTTCCGACTCAATAACCAATATAACCGGCAGTTTAATAGACCTGGGCGAAAACAGTGCATATGTAAAGATATACAGAGAATTCATGAAAAGAAAAACACAATCGCAGTTCCGGGCAGAGGAAGAAACATTAAAGAACTGCCGGATACCCGATATATATTTGAACTGGCTGATGTCGGCTTTAAATATCCCGGCTCTGAAAAAAATGGTGCTTGAGGGCTTGAATCTGCAAGCGGAAAAAGGAAAATTCTATGTTATTGTAGGGAAAAACAGTCGGCAAAACAACTTGGTAAGGCTGTTGTGCCGTTTGTACGATCCTTCATCGGGGGATAATCAGATATATGAATAATGACCTGAGGGATCTTGAATACAAATCCTATCGAGATAATAGGTGTAGTTTTCAGGATTATAAATACTATTGCTTATCAATAGCGGAAAAATGTTGCAATGAATGAGTATGACGGCTCGGAAGAGGTAATTAAAAAATATCGGATGCATTAAATGCTGCGGGCTTAGTGAAAAAATCAATTCCCTACCAAAGGAATTAATACGCAATGGGGAAAATTTTTGATAAAGAAGGGGTTTTGTTATCCGGCGGGGAATTGCAAAAGCTGGCTTTGGCAAGAGTGTTATTCAAAAATTCTTCCGTTGTGATCCTTGACGAGCCATCCAGCGCGCTGGATGCCTTAGCTGGACGAATTAATAAGGACATTTAACACTGCCCTTAAAGGGCAAAACCGTGTTTTATATTTCGCATCGCCTTTCTGTCGCAAAATATGCCGATAAAGTTATCTTCATGGAGGACAACGGTATAAAGGGTTCGATACTCATGAAACGCTTTTTGGAAAGCATTAAATCATACAGAATTCTATATGAATCACAGGCTAAACATTATAAATAGGAGGCGGGCATACTGCATGTTTTGTTATAATTTATATGGCAAGCATGTTGCGACAAACGTCAGGCTGCCGCTTTTATCAGATATAACCGAATACGGAAAATTGATTTGGAAGTTCATGTGAGTTTTGAAGCCATTGCGGGCGATACAATCAGCATTAAAGAAGCAGATAATTGCTATATGATAAATTTAGCTTCTTTGGCATCTTATTATGTGGATTCGTCAAAAGATATTATCATATGTAAGGCAAGGGATTTTGAGGCGTTCTTTTCCGGCTGATGACGATTTTGTTTCGGCAATGAAAACAGTTTTGATACGCTAACAAGCGACGGTGTTCATTTGCTGTTATGCGGTACAAAAGGAGTACTCGTATAACAGCATATTTTTTTTTTTTTTCTTTCGAAGGCGGTCGCCGGGAAAATCGAAGCGATTGCCTGCGATGTTCTAAGCGGCAGAAAATGTGATATTGGGAGATGCTTTAATAAAACGAAATTTAAAACGGAACAGGGTTATATCATAACCGCAGTTCTCGGTAATGCTTTTTCTTAAAAATAAGCATTTGGATTCATATTTTTATATGGGAGCGGCAATTTCCGATTGCAGCAGCAAAACCTGCCGCCGAAGGAATCAATTGATTTTATCGCAAAACGATGCTCAATGGTATAACCCTGTATATTTTGCAAGAGTGGATGTTAAAGCAGAACCCTATTCGGCGGTAAACCGGCGTGCAAAAGCATTTTGCGGTTGTTTTCCGGGGCGATATGCATTATAATAAGCTTATAAGCGTTTATTGGATAGAACTGTTTATTGTGAGGAATTATGGACGACAAAACCAAAAAATAGTGCTGGCGCGACAGAGAGCGGACAGGTTCAGGGCCATACCCATGGCGGCGGGGGATACCTTACCGCTCCCGTCATACATTCGGACAAATCGCCTACGGTCCGGAGGGGCATCAGTATTTTTCTGTTTTTAAGCCCGATACTCCGGTAAAGGACAGGCTGGCGGTATATATTCCGCCGGCGGGTGGAGCTCTATTCCCCTGCCGAGTTTGAATTCATATGCCTGGGGTTTTTCCCAAAGAGGCTACCGGTGGTGTCCCTGGGCTACCGTCATGCGCCGCGGTACCGCTATCCACACAGGCTCACGATGTTTTCCGGGGCTTTATAAAGGCGCGGGAATATGTAAAGCAGCAGGGATATAATGCGGACAACATAATTGTTATCGGCTCCTCCGCCGGGGACATTTGGGCGGCGTGCTTGTTTACGACAAAGGAATTGCAGGCGCAATATGCGGTAAAAACAGGAATGGTTTCTGGGGCTTGCCTCCTTGGGCGGAATAATGGATTTTTCTTTGAATATCCCGACGCTACCGAAAAAGCTGTTTGACAATCTTTTTACCGAGGATTACAATCGGGCGCTGGCCGCTCCCTTAAATATGGTAAAAGGGGGATGAGGGCGTGCGTGTGAATGTGCATACATTCCCCCTTGATCCCATAAGCAATATAGACAATCAGCAGCGCCTTTGTTCGCCAGGTAAACAGGCTTTCGCCGGGAAGCGCCACCATGGTGGAGGTGCGGGGAAAAGAACCGCTATCACTGCAATCTTGTGGCGGGCGTATTCTTTGAACGGGACGATTCCCCGCCGCAAAGCGCTTTTTGCCTTTATGGAGTCGCTCTGACGGCGCTGCCGAAATACCGCTTTGATCAGAGCCTGCCCTTTCAGCCGCCGATGACGGGGCTGCCGGGGCGGATTTACTTAAGGCGGGCCTTTTATAATATAAAAAACTACAAATCATTTTTCGTAGAACAGACACATGCTCAATGCAGCAAGCTTTGCTTCCTATTGCCGCTCGCGCGGGCTTAAATGCGTGGTGCGGGACGATGTTGATTCCCGCAGCGGAAACATTGCAATGATATTCAGCGACGAATCGGGCAAGCTGCCCGATGTACGGGTCAGCCTGGATTTTTTTGTATCCCGGGTGCCGTAGGGCTTATATGCGCGGGGTTTGCCCCTATAACGGCACGCCGGAAAAAGAGGTGCTTCGGCGCCTTAACACCGCAAATGCGGCGGGACCGTTTGCCAATTTCCTGCTTAATAACGGGGAAATTGTCCTTCAGGGGTTTACCCCGTTCAGCTTATGGACGCGCAGACCCTTACCGGAGCTGATATTCTTTTCGGTGCGGCTTTGCTGCGGAATACCGGATTATGTTTTGCCGGCACGAAAACGCAAAAGCGCCGATAGCCAAAGCGGCGCAGGAGTCAAGCTGTCAGGATAAGGACGGGCAGCCCGGAGGAGACGGACAAAATGAAAAATAACGCGCTCTTTTACAAAGGCTCTTGTGGAAAACGGGCTTTCCTGCAGTCAGCACGCCTCAAGCTGGAAACCGTTTTTACGCTGGACTTTTGCCGGAAGTCAGGCGCAGGCCGATGTGGCGCTGTTCAACGACGATCACGGCATCAGGATAACCGTTACCGATTTTTTCAGTACGATGAAAGGATACGGACACGGTGCTGGATGTGCTCAATTCGCACTGGAGGAAAGAGCCTTTTTCAATGCCTACGCCGTGCAGGGGCAAGTGACGCTGCGAAGGAAATCCCCACCGGGGATACCTTCAGCGCGCAGGTGGTGCTGGAAACACTGGAGCTTATGCGTCAGGCCGCCGATGCAGCTGTACGAAAAAGCTGTGTATTGTGTATTCGGTGCTTTCCTGACAAAAAGGCATAAACGGGCTGTGTTCCCGGTCAATTTGTGCTAAGCATTAAAAAAGAAAAATGGATTTAAGGAGAAATAATCGCTTTGTTGCTTCGGCGGCGAGAAAAATGGATATATTGACGGTTGTTCTTTCGGCCGCGGCCGTTCTTGCTTCTGCAATATCGGCCTTTGTTGCTTCGGCGGCGCTTGCCGGAATAAAAAAGGCGCAGGCGGGCTGCAAAACAGACGGACAGCAAAACAGGCGTCGGAGCGCCTGATGCTTGCGCAGCAGCAGAGAAGAAGGAGCTTGCGTCGCTGGAAGCGCGCATTAACAAAAGCATTACGGTTCCGCCGAGGGCGGGACGCCGGGAGCAGGGCAGGCGATAGCCGCCTGCGCGCCGAGATAACGGCTTCGGCGGCAGCCGCAACAATGGTTTCCGGCACGGATAAGACCCGCAATTTACCCGGTCGTTGGCGCTGAGCCGAAAGAGCTGTCGGATACGCTGGGTGAGTTCGGGCAGAACCAGAAAACCAGCTTAAGGAAGTCGGTGCCGCCCTTGAAAACATCCGCCGCACGGTGGACGAAAAGCTGCTTTCGGTGCAGCAGAGCATGGAAAACAGCATAAACAATATGACATCCGGCAACGAGAAAAAGCTGGAGCTCATACGGAAGCGGTGGATGAAAGCTCTCCGGCACGCTTAACAAGCGCTTCAGCGAAACTTCTCCGTGATAAACGACCAGCTTAAAATGTATCCGGGCTGGGCGAGATGACGGCGCTGGCCACGAATGTAGGGCGACCTCAAGCGGGTGCTTACAAACGTAAAACGCGCGGCACATGGGGCGAGATGCAGTTGGCGCGCTGCTTCGAGCAGGTGCTCAGCCCTGCCAATTTTGTACCGCCTTGCCATGTCCGTCCCCCGCAACCAGGAGGTGGTGGAGTACGCAATAGTGCTGCGCGGGCAAGCAGGACGGCGAAGTGTTTTCTTCCCATCGACAGCAAATTCCCATGGAAAATATCAGCGCCACTGCCAGGCTTCGGAGGCGGGCAACGAGGGCGATGTACGCAGCCAGCGCGCCGCGCTTATTGCGGAAATACGCACAAAATGTCCCGTACAATGCAGAATAAATACATAGTTCCCCCTCATACCACCGATTTTGCCGTGTGTATCTCTGCTTACCGAGGGGCTTTACGCCATAGCGTCGGGGGATGCGGGCTGCTGTCTCAGCGCAAAGAGAATACCGATGTAACGGTCATGGGCCCCGCCACGCTGGGCGCGTTGCTTAATTCCCTGCATATGGGCTTCCGCACGCTGGCCGTTCGAAGCATATGGCCGGCTTTGGAAGGATATTACGAAAGAAACGCCTCAAAGAATTTGAAAAATTCGGCGGTCTGCTGGAAAAAAACGCAGAAAAAAATATCGGGCTTGGGAGAAACCCTGAGCGTGCCATAGGCCGCACCCACCATACGGATCGCCTTAAAAACGCCGGCGCTATTCCCCGGGCGGCTTGAGCAGGAGCGGCAGTCCGCGCTGACGGATACGGGCGCGACGGTTTCGAAGCGGAAAGCCTTCCGCAGGATGAAGGAGATAACGCGAGCGGCACTTCAAGGGAGCGGCTGCTGCTGGCGCACGCCTGCTTTGGGAAAAAAAACGACGGGCATCCCTTACCGCAGGCAGCTGATCGCCTCTGTTGAGGAGGCGGGGCTTGCATGCGAGCGCAAAAGCCTGTATCGGGATATTGCCGCTCTGCGGCAGGCGGGTATGGATATACGCAGCGGACGCGGCCGCGGCGGGATACTATGTAAATACAAAGGCTCTTTGAGCCGGCGGAGCTTTACCCTGCTTGCCGATGCCGTGGAGGCCAGCCAGCGTCAGCCGCGCCTCCAGCCGCACCCTTACGCAAAAGCTGCAAAAAGCTCATAAGCGTATACCGCGCAAAAAGCGCTTTCCCGCAGGCTGTATCTTTCGGACGCCCCAAAACCGACAACGAGGCGCTGTTCTATAACCTTGACACCCTTCATGAGGCCATAGACAAAAAGAAGAAAATAACCTTTCAGTATCTTGAATACGCCCCGGATAAAACCAAAGACCGCGCCGCGGTTCGGGCAGCGGTATTCCGTAAGTCCGACCTGCTGTGTGCTGGGACGACGAAACTATTATCTCGCGGCGTATCACGACCGCTACGGCGGGCTTTCCAATTCCGCGTGGATAAAATGCGCCTGATAAAAACATAACCGGGGGAGCCGGCAAGGGAGTGCGCCGAGGATGTGCGCGCGCCTATGCCTCCCGTTCCTTCGGCATGTTTGCAGGACAAAGGTGCGCCATGTGGAAATAGAGCTTCCGCAAGCAGTCTCGGGGTGCTTATCGACCGCTTCGGCAGCAGGCGTTTATAACGCCGCTTGATAACGGGCGGCTGCTTACTTGCAGCTTTGATGCCGCCGTATCCCCCGTGTTTTCTCCTTTGTATTCATGCTTCGCAGTGCCGCATAACCATCCCGAGGATGTGCGCCTTATGTACGAGCGAGGCTGGAGGAAACTCTTAAAATGCAGAAAAGCGAAGCGGAGAAATGAACGGCACGCTCCTTTATGCTTTTATAACAATCTTTTTATACAATATCTTTGCAAGGAAAAAATTAAATGAAGGAAGAAATACTGCGCAGCACAATGCTGCTTACGCCGGAGGGCACGCTTCGTCTTAAAAACAGCAATGTTATAGTATTGGGTCTTGGAGGCGTGGGCTCCTATGCCGCCAGGCGCTTGTGCGCGCGCGGGAGTGGGCAGGCTTACGGTGGTGGATAACGATACCGTTGCCTTAAGCAATATAAACAGGCAGCTTATTGCACTTCACTCCCTGAGTGGGAGAGTATAAAACCGACGCCTTTGCACGCCGCGCACTGGATATAAACCCCGAGCAGGCTTACCCTCAGGCGGGATTTTGTATTGCAGGAGAATATAAACGGCTTTGAATGGAGCAGCTATGATTATGCCGTGGACGCCGTGGACACCGTGCAGGCAAAGCTGGCCATTGCACAGGCCTGTGCGCGGCACGGGGTGCCGCTTATAAGCTGTATGGGCACCGGGAACAAGCTGGAGCCGGAGCGCCTGCAAATATGCGATATCTCTAAAACCCGCTGCTGTCCCCCCTTGCGCGGGTCATGCGCGCCGAGCTTAAAAGCGCGGCATTTCCTCCAGGGGTGGTGTTTTCGCCGAGGAGCCACGCAAGCCGCTGCCGCTTTGCGCACAATTCGGCCGCAGAGCCACACCGGGCAGCGTATCCTTGTGCCCGGCTGCGGGTCTGCTTGCGGGGCGAAATATAAGGTATTGGACGAACACCTATTTTTTCAGCGGCGGCTTCGCCGTGAAGTGTTCGCTCTGATCCACAACAGAAAAGCACCGTCGTTCAGGGGTGGAAGAGGTGGGGTTCGACCCCCTGATCTCCGAGATGGACGAACACCTTTTTTTCAGCGGCGGCTTCGCCGTGAAAAACCCGCCATAGTGGCGGGGTTCAAAAAAAAGGTTAACCGATGAACAAGAGAAAAAACCCGATTGTGTTAAAATAGAAGGGACCTGCCAGTCGCCAAAACAAACACAATCGGAGGACATTAAAATGCAAGAACAAAATAACATCATTAAAAGTTTAGCACATACGCGGTGGAATTGCAAGTATCATATAGTATTTGCGCTCAAATATCGTAGAAAAGTATTCTACGAGGTTGCAGTAATCGAAGGAGGAGCGGCGTATGAAGCAGAAATACTATGTGGAACTGAACCGGCAGGAATGGCGGCTTATCATTGAGGGGCTGAACCGGTTCCGCAACAAGTTGATTGCGGTGGGGCGGTACACAGATGCCGTAGATGAGATACTAATCAAAGTCGCCAAAGCAAAGCCGCAGAAGTCAATGTTGTGGGAATGGAGGCACTGATGATGGAAAAGTACATTACCGATGAACGCACGGGGCTGAAGTATGAGCTGGTTGGAGACTATTATCTGATTGCCGGGGATGATGAGCCGGAGGAAGAGCGGCCAATCGGGATATGGGGACAGCGGCATCTCCGCTATCTCAAGGAGCATCGCCGTGTGCGATATGCCACTCTGCTGACAGGTGGCGAATTGAACTGAAAGCCCTATCTTGCGGACATTGACCGACAGGCAGAGGAGCAGATTTTTCTTCGGCTGGTAAAGCAAATGGCAGATGCTGAGGGCATTACGCTCATCCGAAACGCTACGGAAAGCCGGCGACCAAATGGAATGGGCAAAAAGCCGTAGGTGCTCATTTGAACACGGGTAACTACCGCTTATTTGTGCTTCTTTTCTTTTGCCGGTAAATTGATTTTCATCTACCTCAAGAATATCCACAGTTCTCACATACATAAAGGGGCTTTTATTCAAGACAACCATTTCATCATTTTGGCTTGATCCGACACTTACGATGGCGTTACCAATGCTATAAGTGTTTTCTTGAACACTATTGTTGAATCCCAACATAGAATTTCCTCTGTATGTACGCTCCAGTTTTTTGAGCTGATTTTTTCGAATCATATTTCCATCTGCAATAAAACCCTGAGCTGTTATCAAAAATACTTTCAGGAGATGATGTGAATTTCTTATTGTACGGCATTGGTTATACCATCCTTTTCCAGTTCATCTTCGGCAAATGACTTGATATTCAAAGTGCGGCACTCATCACACTGAATATAGCTGTACATTTTCCATCCGATTTTTGGTATCTTTTTTGATGTAACGGCTTGTTATCAGGTTGTTATTTGCAACTATTTGGAACCAGGGCATACTCGAAATAGCCATGAACCGTCGCGCTGAAGCTGAAGTCCCGTAGCCTCTTCCTTTTTTTGCATCGGTAACCGTCATCTCGACCAATA
>VOFG01004295.1_pt1 | contig 29041 bp, 41 predicted proteins | sample 5384171 | NCBI WGS metagenome assembly VOFG01 (sample SAMN12384726, study PRJNA508395) | human gut metagenome | isolation source: healthy gut F | host: Homo sapiens
GTCCACCTGCCAGCCGACCGCGTCAAGGCTTTGCCGCGCTTCATCATATTCCTCATCTGAGGGCAGTTCCTGCGCCCCACCACGAGATATGGTTGATGCGGTATCTCGCTCTGGGCTTGCGCTGGAGCGTCATGAGCCTTCGCTCAAAATCCGGGGTATCCGGCTCCAAAATTCCATCCTCGATGTCATGGCTTTTTGGCACCGCCCATGGTGAAGAAGCGGAAGCCCTCCAGCTCGAAGATCTGGCCGCGCATCAGGTGCAGAACATGGGGACGAATACGGTGTACCTTGCCGCCGTGCCACTCCCGCCACAGGGGGTATCGTTCCAGCGCGTCATAGTTTTCATGGTTGCCGCAGACGAAGGCAAGCGTGAAGGGCAGGCGTTCCAGCCAGTCCAGCGTTTCATCGTCGCGGCTGTCACCAAACCACACGCCGCCGCAGTCCGGTGATGATGACCGTGTCATCCTTCGTCATGTTCGCTTGTTCCGGGAAGTGTTTTTGCTCAAACCTTGCAAAATTTCCGTGGCAATCGCCAGTCACATAAATCATATGAATTTCCTCCTCTTAGGTTGGTCTACGGTCTGTTCGATTTCTACGCCGTTGCGGAAAGTGACCTTGATGCGGTTGCCTGCCAGAACGGTGACCTTTTTCCAGTATCTGATAGACTACGCCATCGTCCCACTCTGTAATTCCCATGGTCACCGCGGTCATTGCCGAGGCTGCCGCATGGATACGGCGGCCGATCTGCCCCTGTTCCTGCCGGATACTGAGGATTGCCGCCTTGCGGCGCTTCAGTTCGGGAAACTGGAGCCAACCCATGCTCCATCGCATCTACGTTTTGATCTGCCGTGAACCTTTAACCCTGACATGGATGCATTGATGGTTGCCAGCACCGCCTGCTGAAGCGGCGATTCGTCCAGCGTGTGGTTCTGAATCAGATACATGGGGAAGCTGTCCGGTATTTTTTGATAACCTTTTACTGATACAATCCTGAATGAATGTTTTCTGGAGCAGGACGTCACCGCAGTATTTTTCGTCAGAGAGGATCGTCCGCAGATTAGAAGTTGTCCATTCCATTGTTCCTGCCGAATTCTTGAAGCCGCCGGATTCCAAGGTTTTCCTTGATACTTGCGCAACGTCTGGCCGGATAGGTACAGCTCGTAAATCTTTCGAACGATCTCTGCCTGCTCTGCGTTGACCACCATCTCGCAAGTCGGGAGTTCTTTTCATAGCCCAGCAGGGTCTTAGCCTGGATATTCGCCTTTCCGTCCGCATCGCCTGATGCTTGCCCTCCGGGTAGATGATCCGCGAAAATATCCGCCATCGTCCAGTCGGGGTTTGCCATGATTTTTCCGTGTGGTATGCTTTCTGGTTTTTCGTAGCTGTTGAGCTGCTCGTCCTTTTCGTGGACACGCGGCAGTATGCGGCTACCGGAGATTTTCTTCTTTTCCTGATCCTGCGGCGATTCCTCCTTTGCGGGAATCACGATGACCTTCGGTTCAGGGCGGGTCTGCGTCATGCATCATCACACTCCTCTAAGACTTGATTATTTTTCAGCAGGACTTTGACCGTCTTACTGCCATAAGTGATTTTTCGGATGCTCTGCCGCAGGAGGTTTGCGTCCAGCTCCCACAGCTTTGCCTGCGGAACCAAGGATGCGGCGGAGCCGGTGTGATTCATATTCCTCCGTTTTGACACTCGCCAGCTTTAGGGATGCGACCTCAAGGCTTTTTGCCGCGCGGTGTCCCACATCTACAGGTGGTGTCTGTAGCAGCGTGTTCAGTTCCTGCTGGAGCCGCCGGATATCTTCTGTGGTGGGAACACCGGATGTTTCTATCTTGATGATCTGCGGATCATTGACCACCTGATTCAGTATCTTGAGGACTCTTCGCGCTACGCTGTCGGGTACGATGCCGCCGCACAGCTTGCGCAACTCCTTTTGCGCAGGTGTCTGCTTATACTCAGGGCGCATCTCTTTTCTGCGTTCCTGGGCAGCGTGGAATTGCTCCGTTGGGATGAGCGCAGGAAATACTTCTCACCAATGTATCGGTCATCCTCTAAAATCCGTGCTACCATATTTTTGTTCCAAGGCTTGTCCACATCATAGAGAACATCCTCCGCCTGAAGTTGCTCGGTAAGCTGTTTGAAAGAGGCTCCGGCAATGTATTGCAGGTATATGCTCCGCACCGCTTCCGCCTCCCGCGGCTGCGGCACGATCTCGCCAAACTCCATCTTGTAGCCGAAATGGCTGTTTTCGATTTCCCATTATCTTTGCGTCCTTTCTATTTTTTCTGTGACCTCCAGTCCATTGAGAAGGTGGAAGCGCAGTGTTTCATTGTCCACGACCACGATTTTTTCTCGACCAGGTCGCTGAATAGCTGCTCATCGAAGTCATCCAGCCAGTCCGGTCCGCTTTTTCGAGAACATCCAGTAGGTCTTGTGTTTGCTGAATGGTGTGGTCCTCCTCGGACTGCAGGATGCGTTCCTTTTGAAGTTTCAGTTCCCGGCGGCGTTCCGCAAGCAGATTGCTGGGATATAAAAATGTCAGGATCGACCACTCCCTGCTGCTTGAGCTGGGCCAGAAGTCGTTCCTGACTGGCGATATCCGATATTTGTTTGTTGATCTCCACGATGTTTTCGCTCCAGAGGAGACTGCCGGTTCTGGCGGCGTAGAGGTCAGAGATGAGTTGGGTGAGAATGTTCGTTCCATAATGTTTAAGATTGTAATATACATGGAGGAATGCGTTTTCATCTGTTCCTCTGGAACCTGCGTATTGGGGCAGGCGGTGATAGACTTGTCGTGTCTGCGACACGCCCAATTTACAGAGCCACCACAATTTTTCCTTTTTGCAGAGTGTGCCGCAGTGACCGCACACGACTTTACGTGCGAAAAGCGTGGGGACATCTGACCGTGGATGAATCGCGGCACTTTTGCAGTATGTACTGGATGGAGGTCAACTGCCAATATTGAGTGCCGTCCGTTGGACAGCCCAGCGTCGTGATTTCCTTTGCAATATTCTCCATACTGACACCTGCAAGGTGGCGGTCGAAGATATGTCCGGATGATTGACGCTTCATCCTCTTGAATCTCCAAATGATCTTTAACGAGCCGATAGCCATAGGGCGCTTTGCAGAGTGGAAAATCTCCCTTTGCTCATTCGGACTCTGGTGGAAAATAGCCTCCTCTTGGGCCTCTTGCGAACATGGCGATAAGAACTTCGCCGGACACCTGCCGCGGTGTCGATGTTCCCTGTTCCTCGAAGTAGGCTGATGTTGAGAGACTTCCAGTTCCCATTACAGCCGCCAGACTTTCCTTATTCGGAGCGAAGCGGGAGGAAGATTTCTGAGATGCGGTCGTGCGCCCTTTTCGGCAGTCCTCCATCATCCGTAGGAAGTCATCCCGCTTATCTATGGACGTGCCGGTGATGCCTGGTCGTATATATGTCTGCCAACTCCCAATCAGGAGGGTTGTCTGTGATGAGTTTGAAGTAGGCATTCTGCGCGGCAAAGGGTACTCTTGATCCTTAGGTTGGAACGGCACGGGTATACGCTGCCGCGGGTTTTCGTGCGGTTTCCTGATTCGCTGCCGGAATCGTAATGACCCGCGGAGCCATCGCCATTCGTTAGTTTCTCCTTATCACTCATTCCTCTGCCACCTCGCTTCGTCAGCAACACACAATACCATATAACATCCGCATAGCTGTTGCCAGAAATGACATTTTCAATCGTCCAACGAACTTTACCTGTCAAATTGTGCAGAATACCAAACGGCATCTGAAAAGGAACGATGGATTTCCGGCATTGGCACTCGTTCACGTGGATTGGTTACCCCACAGGACAATGGTTCTCCGCCAGCAACCGTCTATCCTCGTGGATCGCCGCAAGGGCGCCGCCATAGCTATTTCGTGATTGCTGAACCTTCATAAATAGCCCCTTCCGAATGCCGTTTAGCCAGATGTTTGGATTCGCTCTATTTTCCGGTGGGTCAGGGACGAGCGAGTGGTTACCAGCATTTTGACGCACGGATTTTTACGCAATACGCTCTATCAAGGAATCATGGCCAAGAAATGTTATCTGTCATCATCATCCCCAGATAAATTTTAAGCCATTTCTCTTGCCACAGCAGTCTTTGCAATGTTTACCTTTGATCGCATTGCAATTCTTTAAAGTATTTTTTCTTTAGCCGTGTGTTTGCCTTATCCGCATAGGCAACAGTCAATGAATCGCACTTGCCTGTCGTTTCTCGAGCGCTACTGATTTTCCGTTTTTTGTTGCGCTCCGGCCAAATACCTGGAGCCGTTTCTACAAGTAGTTTTTGCGAAGATGTGTGAATTGTCGGCTTTTTGTAATACCGGTATATTGCTGCTTATCACCACTGGAGCATTCTCCCGGCACCAGTCAAGATGGGACGCAAACTGCTGCGCAGTCGCAAACCGCCGGAAGTCTCCTACCTCAACACATCTGACAATGCCGTATGCGCGGCGATACCGCGAAAGCAGCCCAGCTTCTCCACCTTTTGCCGGTAAGGCTCTGCCTGTGGAGTTCGTTGATGCGCATATCATACATATCGCCATTTCGTACTCATCCAGTTCCATGCGCTGGTCCGTCAGCCGCCCGGTTTCCGCAATGGCGGCGCTGTGGCCGGTCAGGGCGGCAAAGGGTGAAAACTGCGCCGCACGGTCATAGAGGGACATCCGTGGATGTTTTGGCGAATCCGGATGGGGCAGACGAATGATGTCATCGTATTGTCCGCTCATGCCTTATGCCCTCCGATCTGCTTATTCCGCTCCTTGGCGGTAGCGCCTTCCAGATAGCTCCCGCCATTCAAAATGGCGTTTTGCCGAACTTCTTTTTAATGTCGAGCATGGCTTCCTGAATTTTGCGTTCCCGTTTCAGTTTAGCTTCTTCCTCCTGCAACCGCTGCTCCTGCACTTCAACGTTGTCAAACAGATTGAACTGCACCGGGGCTTCCGGCTCCTGCTGTATCGTATCTTCGCCCACCAGCCGATTAGCTGTGATGGTAAGCCTGCGGATAGACAGCCTCGGGTTGACTTTTGTATTATAAACGCCAAGAACAGCGTCCGTGATGCTCCGGGCCGAAGATGTCTTTCTCGGCAGGTTTGCTGTTCCGTGGGTGTGCTTGGGGATCTTCCTGCCATAGCGGTCTGTCACGGTCTCACCGTGGTAGCTGCCGCCAGCGGTGTTTTCAATGTCATATCCCACCGTCAGGGCCAACTGATCCGTTACCAGCTTCTTTTCCAACAGATCCAGCGCGACGGCTTCCGCCATCTCCCGTACAACCAGCCGTGCTTTCTCAAAGGAATATGGGCACTGCAAAACCTGCCCGGAGCAGATGCTGTTCGTTTCCGGCCGGTATGCCTTGATATCCTGCATCCGGCACGGCTCCCAGCCCCATGCGTGGTCGACGAGGAGCTCAGCGTTGATGCCGAACATCCGATAGAGCAGTTCTTCATTGTAGTATTCGTTCAGCTTGCCGATGGAGCATCTTGCAACATCCCCCATGGTGTAGATGCCGATGGCTTCCAGCTTCTTTGCATAACCGTGCCCAACACGCCAGAAATCTGTCAGCGGGCGGTGCGCCCAAAGCTGCTCACGGTAGCTCATTTCGTCAAGCTCCGCAATGCGGACACCATCTTTGTCCGGCTGGACGTGCTTCGCCATAATGTCCATAGCGACCTTGCAGAGATAGAGATTGCTGCCGATGCCCGCCGTGGCTGTGATGTCCGTGGTGTGCAGGACGTCCGAGATCATAACCTTTGCCAACTCACGGGCGGTCATGCGGTAAGTTTGCAGATAGTTCGTCACATCCATCATCACCTCATCGATGGAATAGACATGGATATCCTCCGGGGCGATGTATTTCAGGTATACGTTGTAGACCTGGGTGCTGATCTGAATGTATTTTGCCATCCGAGGAGGGGCAATGAGATAATCTACTTCTCTGGATGGGTCAGCCGCCAGTTCATTGGCGTTGAAGCTCTTTTCAGAAAGGCAGCCAGCTTTGCGCCGCCGTTCCGCGTTGACTTCCTTGACACGCTCCACCACTTCAAAAAGCCGCGCTCTGCCGGAGATGCCGTATGCCTTTAGAGATGGGGACACGGCAAGGCAGATGGTTTTTCTCCGTCCGGCTGGCGTCAGCCACCACCAGATTGGTGGTCAGAGGATCAAGCCCGCGCTCCATGCATTCCACGGAGGCGTAGAAGGATTTCAGATCAATGGCAATATACGTTCGTCCGTTTTGCTGCATGGCGCACCTCCTCTCTGAAAACAGTATAGCACAGCACCATGAATCGAACAAGCGTTTGCATAAAACTTTCGGCTGGATTCTTGTGGAAACAGCCGATTTCAAAAATAGGGCCATCATGTTACAATGGTGCCTGTTTGTGGAAAGGGATGAGAACTATGCTTTATACAACGGAAGAAGCGGCTGTCATTTGCGGTTTTTTGAACGCGCATTTGGCGCAGGCCGGTGTAGAAGTGTCTGTGCGGAAACGAAACGCCGCGTTTCAGCGCGGTGTCATAATGGGAACGCTGCAGCCGGATGACTACAAATGGGCGGAGAATGTTCTCTGCTTTCTGAAGCCCTGCTGGTGGCAGTTACATGAAGATCATAGAGCCTTAGAGAATGTGCTTTTGAAAACACATCTTTTAGCTCAGAAATAAAAACAGAGGGCCGCTCCTGTCTTGGTTGGAAGCATATTGCTATACCCGGATATGGAGCGGCCCTCACTATATTTTTTAAAGTTCTTTTGCTCAGTCCTATTCGACACTACTTCCCGGACTGTCGGGCGGTTGAACGAACCGGCGCCTGGCAGCGCCCATCGGGAATCTAACCCCTCCGAGGATCTCTCCGAGCTGCCCCCATTGCTTGCGGCTGTGGCTGGACAGGATGTACCATTATAGGCTGACGGGATCATTGCGAGACGGGCTGCCATGCCCGCTTTTGGCTGAATGAGTTTCGCTCTGCACCTTATTGGCCGTTCATTGACATCGGAGTAATTCCGATGCAGGTGGTCTTCGCGCATCCGCCGCATCGCTGTTCCCCCTCGCCGGGGGACCGTCAGCTGACGTTATTCGTCACCGGATATCCAGTTTTCGATGTTCACAAGAAGATTCTTTTCTTCTCGCATGTATACGGGAGAAAACTGGCATCTTAACAACCCTGCTCATCCAAATTATTTTTAATTTTTTTCAGAATGCGCTTTTTCCGCATATGAATGGCCTGCTGAGAGACCCCAAGCATCTGTGCATATTCCTTTTCGGAGCGGTTTTTGAAGTAAAGCTCGTAGATCAGCTCATAATCTTTCGGCGGGAGCAGATCCAGAATATTACGCAGGGACTGGCGCACCATCTCCTCAATTGCCTGATTTTCAGGGGTGTTGTCATAATCAATAAATTCATGGAACCGCTCGTATCCGTCATTTTCGCCGCCGATCAGAGAACTCACCTGCGTTTCGTGCTTGTAAAAGCGTTCCGTGCTGTCTTCGATGTGCCATTTCGTCCGTCTGTAGGTCTGGAAGACTTCCTTCGTGACCTGGACGAGCTCAAATTCGCCGGTCATAGTGTTGTAAACGTTGAGAATATAAGTTTTTTCAGACATGATTTTTGATCTCCTTTGTGATTTTTTGAATTTGGTGAGGTTCAAAAAATCGGGAGATCAGGGGTATTCAGCGATATACGGCTCCCACGCTAAAAGGGGGAGGATATGAAAAAAGCGCATTGCAAACTCCTTTTCCGGAGCTGCATGCGCAAAAAAAGAGCCGCTTGATTTGTCTGACCATTGGCCGCGTTGACAGAACTATGTTCCTAAAAGGAACGATAGTTACAAATCAAGCGGCACATGGGATGGTCACGCATCAAGCGGCTCCGAGGCTCATACTTGGTATTTAATTGTTGGGGACAGATCGATTATTCGCGGTTATGCGATGCGGAATACAACAGGCGGGAAGAAAACCGCCTCTCCGCATTGCGGGCACTTCAGGTATGTCGCGCCGTGGGCCCCTTTGCAGAGCGTTTCAAGCCGCAGCTTACAATACGGGCAAAGCCGTGCCATGGTGATATGGGTGGAGTACTGCTGCTCAAGCTCCCGCTGTTCGGCTTGGATGCAGGCATACCGCTGCGGGTCAAGCGCTTTGGAATTGATTTTTGCCATAATAACAACTACCTCCTATGCTGTGTCAAAGTCATCCGCATAAATATGGATGGGCGCATACGGATCACTAAAATCATTTCGGCCGATCATGCCAAGATTGTCCAGACGAATGGATAATGCTGTTTTCGAGACACCCAAACGCTTTGCCATTTCAGAAAACAGCGCGTATTCCTTGGGGGCAAATACTTTGTTCAGGAGTTTGATCTGCCGGCCAAGGCCAAGCTCATCCATGTAGCGGTCGATCAGCTCACGGGGGAGTAGGAGATACGCCGTCAGCACATTCGTTTGCCATTCTACCCAGTCGGTGATGGGGTATGTGCAGCGTTCATCCGCAAGGCGGCAGATGAACGGCTGCGCGCTTGGATTATATTCCTCCGGGTAAAGCATACCGAGGATCTGGTGCGCGGCTTCATGTACCAGAGTGAAATTCAACCGTCCCACCGATCCCGCATTTGCGAGGTTTTGATCCACATAGGCGATATTGCCGTTTAAATGAAATTCCTGGACTGACCCGTTTCCACGGGGAACGGATATGGTGAGATCGACGTCGCTATAGGAGGTCAGCCCAAGGATCGAGCCCGTTACGCTCATATCTGCAAACGCGAAATGAAGTCCGCAGATCTTTTCCGCAAAGTCGACCGGGTCGATGCGATCCATTTTGCGGTCTGACAGCGTCAGATAGCGGAACAGCACTCTGCGGGATATCCGTTCAAGATCTTTCCGAGATAAAATCGGCATCCGTGTTCTCCCTCACATCTTAGCTGTCATGGAAGGGAAGGTGTTCCCTTGACTGTGGCTCTATCATAGCAATCTTATAAAGCTATGTCAATGTCGCATTTGTAGCGTAACAAGCTATTTGCAATTGACAAGAATAGCTATCCCCGTGTATAATGGGATCATCCTAAGACGGAGGGTTTCTTTATGAACAGTCATAAAACAACGGTTATCCCGTTTCCGGCTCCTTCAAAGAACGGTGTGAGATACAGTGCTGAGACTGAGAAGCGGAACAATGTAATTGGTACAAGGCTTTCGGAAGAGCTCAAAAACCGAAAGCTAAGTAAAAAAGAATTCTGCACAACATTGAAGGACTTTGGTGTAGATGTAAGCCAATCCGCGCTGGGAAAGTGGACGAATGGCCTGACTGTTCCCAATGCATACCAACTGCTGGCGATCTGCTATGCGCTGGACCTTGAGGATGGCCTTGCTGCCTTTACCGGAGAACACACGCCTCTGCTCAACGAAGCGGGGGCGGAAAAGGTTCGTGCTTACCGGGAGGATCTGATCGCTACCGGTAAATACAATCCCATGCCAACGCCCATGAATACGATCCGCTATATCGATAAGCCCGTCAGCAATCTCAGAGTCTCAGCCGGTACAGGCAGTTTCTTGGATGAGGACAACTTTGAGATGGTCAGCTTTCCGGAAAACGCGGTTCCGGCGGAAGCGGATTTTGGCGTTAGAGTATCCGGCAACAGTATGGAGCCGGTCTACCATGACGGGCAGATCGTCTGGGTGGAGCGATGCGAGACACTCTCAATAGGTCAGGTCGGTGTGTTCGTCTATGACGGTGAAGGCTATTTGAAATCCTATGGGGAGCGGGAGCCTGACGAGAGCGACCGTGACGCATTTACGGACAGCTACGGAAGGCTCCACATGCAGCCGGTTCTGATTTCGTATAACAAAGACTATTCTGATAGGATCATCAGCCCGGAACGAGGACGTTTTTTTCGGGTCATTGGGCGTGTGCTGTAAGAAACAAGTTGAAAATTAAAATGCTGAAAGGCGGGGATTTGATGAACACGATTGCAATAGTGAGAGAGTTAGTAAACAGGGGCAGATGAGCGGAGAAACTGCTGCACGGTTATTTACCTACCGTGCTGGACAGAAAAATGAGAAAATACCTGAAGCAAATTTTTCGGGACATTGGTATGCGGAAAAGAAACCTCGCTGGACGGATATGAGATTGAACTATCAATTGACTCAAAGGACAAAACATTCTATATCGTTCGCACTTCTTCAAACGGAGAAGAGCAGGCATATGCAGTGCCGTATGAAAAGCCAGATATAATTGGAAATTAAAACGGGATAGATATTCGCATTTGAAAAAAGTCATGCATAGATGAAATGAAAGGCTTAATTTGCCCGTTTAGTTATTAGAAGAGCAAGAGAGCGGATAGGAGAAATGCTGAGGAGGGTAATGTATGATTGCGGTATATCTTGCAATGATAGAAACAGATGAGGATCGTGACAAATTCATGAAATTATATGAGTCCTACGAAAAGAAGCTGTTTGCTGTTGCATTACGTATACTGGAAAACAATGAAAAAGCGGAGGATGCTGTGCAGCAAGCGTGGCTCAGAATCATTCAGCATTGGGAACGAGTAAGCTGCTTGGAATGGGATTTGGCAGGAGGATATGCGGTTACGACCGTAAAAAATGCTGCAATCGATATTCTTCGGCAAGAAAAAAGAGTAGAACCACTCCCTGCGACATGGGACCCTCCAGCTCGTGAAGAAAGCCAAGACGAATATCAATACTTGGTTTCATTAATTCAGACATTGCCGGATACATATCGAAGAATCCTTGAGCTAAAGTATGTTGAGGAGTATAGCAATCGAGAAATTGCTAAGCGGCTAAAAATGAACGAGGCTACTGTAGCAACGAGAGCTAGACGCGGGAAAATGATGCTGAGAGAGCGGCTGGATAAGGAGGGATTTTATGAAGGGTTGGGTGAAATCAGGGTCGGTGCTACATGGCAGTATATCACGGATCCACTTTTGTCCTTGGGAGGAACCTAGTCGCGAATATGAGCTGGTGAATGTTTCCGGAGTGCAAGCAAAAGTATTGGCCGAACCTAGTATCTGAAGAAGAGGCGTACATTGATTCAACAGCCGGTGCACAGTTTAGTGCAGAATTGATTATGGCATTGAAAGGACTGCTGTACTGATGTGGGAAGATCCTGAAACGAATACGATATTCCGTTTGAGAGGTGTCCTAAAAAGAAGATATTTTGTATATGGCTGAGAGCATGACTAGAAGTGAAAAAGTAATAAAACCTGAAATACAAATGTTGAGTCGTACGTTCAATAGATAGAAGGGCTGGAAGCTACTTAGAAACGAATAGAAAAGGAAGTGCTCATATGAAAAGAAAATTTTAGCCTATTTCTCTGGAGTCTTTGCAACGGTACTTGTTTTGACCATGGTAACAACTGCCCTAGCGGCCTCCGGTAAAGCAACCTTTAATTTTGTAAATGTCAGCCTGCGGGGAGAGCGAAAAATTGCTGCAGGAGCTGACATTACGGTAGCGAATGGACAGAAAGTTCCGTCCTCCATTCTCTATACTGATGAGAAAGGGGAAAGACCAATTACCTGCCGATCCGTGCTATCAGCGAGTTGCTTGGCGTGGAAATTAAATACGATTCTGCCACAAAGACAGTGCAGCTTGAGAAACAGCCGACCGCTGTAGATGCAGGGGCGCTTGGCCAGTGGAGTCGCTCTTTTGAGGCCAATATGGTAGGCTACACGATGTCTGGTTGCAACACAACTCAGTATACAGAAGCACCGATGTGGCGTCCTACGTGGCTACCGGATGGATGGAAACTATCTGGATTTAGCGTTGAATCACCTAGTAATGCACTCATCAAGGTTTCCTATCAACCTGACACGGATATCGTGAACAATAATCTCAGTTTTGAAAGCTTCGCTCCTTCTAATCGAATTTGCCGGGATTTCCTTGGGAACGATGTGGATGCCGCCAGTATGTTGCAGAAAGCTACGGTCAACGGATTAACAGCTGATTTCTTTAAAACAAAGGATTTCAACTTGCTGGTCTGGGCGGATACAGAAGGGAACCTTTTCAAGTTGCGTGGAAATCTTGATCAAGCGAGTTTGGAGCAAATTGCAAGTAGTATAAAAAGAAGTCGGCAAAGATATGCTGCCTAAATACGACATGAAGTGGGTCCCTGCAGGAAGCAGCAAGACAAGTCGAAACAGTGTCTCTGGATTGGTGAAAGAAACCTGGAAAGATGCGGATGATGTCAGCTTTGAGTGGCTCTATTCAGAAACGACCTAGCTTGCCCAGCGAGAACCCCCGAATCTGTTACTGTCAATGGAGCAAAAGCAAAATACTGGAAGGGTAATCCGGATGGAGGCTTTGACATCAATTGGGGCGATGAGCAATCTCATGTGTACACGCAAGAGCAGAAGAATCTTCTCGTATGGACGGATTCCAAGGCTAACATTACATTCGAATTATTGGAATGATGGATAAGGACGAAATGATCAAAATGGCAGAAAGTGTAGTGGTCAAGTGAAATGGGAGAGCGGTTTTCCAAAAATAAGAGAGGAAACTTGTGAGAATTGAAGAAAGGGGTCTCTATCATGAAGAAAAAAAGAAATTTAGCGTCCTTCTTTGCAGGCGTAATGACAGTTCTCTTGACATTTGGTTTGCTTGACGAGTGCAATGGCTGCGTCAGGGGAAGTAACATATAATTTCGCCAATGTTACTTTGAATGGCGAGAAAAAGATTTCCGCAGGTTCGGATATTACCGTTGCAAACGGAGAGAAAGCGCCGTCTTCCATTCTCTATACTGATGTCGCCGGAGGTAAAACCAACTATCTGCCAATTCGAGCCATCAGCGAATTGCTGGGAATCAGTATTGATTATGATTCTGCAACGAGGACAGTACTCCTGGATAGTCAGGATGAGGGTGATTGGGTGGCAGATGGATACAACGGTTATGTTGTAGATCCCAATGGAGAAAAAACAGAGGTTCCGCATCTATCAGATTGATCTCTGGCAGTAGAAAACGCATCTAATTGTGAGAATATGTATATGGAACGATTCGGGTGGTCTTGAAATGAAAAAAACAATAGCTTTTCTTCTTATGTTGCTGCTGCTCTTTTCCTGCTCTGCCTGTGGGAAAGATGATCAGCGTAATGAGGGGTCAGGTGACTCGGAAACGGAGCAACAACAGCCTCAAGATGATGACGTCAGTCCGAAGACAGCACAGACGCCCCAGGGAAAATCGTGTTGGATGGGACGCCTGTCAGATGGGATGAATTCCCCATGCCCACAGCGGAGACGTTTGGGCTTACCGGGGAGGACGCTATCATTTACAATGCGATTGCTCAAGTTTATAACCCAAAGGTTTATGCTGACACATTCAGTCAGTCCCCAGAAGATGTAACGGACCTCAGTCTCCCGCGTTTGAGATCTATGAGAAGATGCTTTCTCCGTGCATTTTCGTATTATTTATTCTGCCATCTGACTTCGCCCTTGGACAGAAGCGGATAACAGATCAGCTGATCTGAATCCAGATTTTCCGCATGCATGTCAACCGCTGTGATCTGATGATTATCATAAGTCGTATAATAATAAATACCTTTTGCTGTATTACAACAGGACGTGTATATCGTGATCTCATATTTGCCTTCTGTCACCTCACAGCATCCACGCTGCTGATCTACGGATCCTAAGATATGGAAGAACTGGCTTACACTCTCATCCTCTTCTTCACCGGAGATCGAATTTAATTTTGTAAAGGCAACTTTCACAAATCTTGACTGGCTGGAAAGATCTCCAGGTATTCCCATTCCACCCATTCCTCTGCTATATGCATCAAGCTGTAATACTCCTGCAAAAGTACTCTCCGGCTGTTTTCTGGATACTCCGGCATAATTATTCAGTGCAAACATCTGACTCGGGAATGGTGGATTATTGGTAAGCACTCCTACCGGATTATCATATACATGCAGCCCATCTTTCATAGACTCAACAACGATACAGGAGTCTTTGTCTGCAATGATCCAGTGAAGCTGTGCTGTCGGCAGCTGTTCACTGAATGCTGTGCCTGTCAGTCTCATTGCTGCCAGCTTCTCTCTCGCCTCTGCTACAGTAGCACACTGTGTAAGGATCCATGGGATGAACTCGAACTGTGCCACCTGGCTGACTTCTGTTTCATCTTCCGGCAAAGCTTCTTCATATGCCGCATTGCCGACAAAATTAAGACCTGCCATTCCAAGGCCTTTTTCATTAACAGCATCATAATAAAGCGGATAACCTCCTGCAACAAATGCCATTCCGATCAAAGCATAATGGCTTTTTATCTTCCCGGCAAACCGGAAATCAAATTCGTAATTTCTTGGCGTTATCGTGATCTGTTCCCCATAGGAAAATTCATAATCAAGCGTTCTGCCCATATAAAAATCTTTTGTTTTGTAAGTTGCTGCTGTACACATATCGAACACCTCTTCTTTCTGCTATAATAGTCCTGCAAACAATCTCATAAACAACTGTCCGATCCGTAAATATGATCTCCGTCCTGTGCGGTACTTTTCGGTCACTTCCCTGCATTCATTCGAGGATTTTTCTTTACACAATAACTCCATATAATTACCGGAATCAGACAAAGCCGAAAAAAAAAAGAAAGAAGATTAGGAACCGTAATAATTCTATTCAAATTTTCTTTCTGACAATAAAATATAACACAAAATGCTAAAGCAAACACAACACCAAAAACATTTTGAATCACTCTAAGACTAACCGCTCCTTGTAGTCCATAAGTCTCTGTAGCAATGGCTAAAGCACCAAATGTGTTAAATACTGCCTGCCAGCCATATTGTGCTGAAAATCCTACACCGATTCCACCAAGAATTCCTATATATGCATAGATTGACGAAGGAAGTAGAAAATATAATACTGTAAAACATATAACACCTGCAATATTTCCGACAATCCTTTTACGGACTCTGTAGTGCATATCTTCCATAAACGGCAAAATCGCTGACATGGCCGCAATACCAGCCCACATTGCACGTGGCATATTACAAAGTTCTGCAATGCAAAGGACAATCGGTACGCATAAAATCTGACATATCTGCCATTTTGTTCTGGAAGAAGTGATATCAAATTCTATCATCAGATCTTTCAGATTTCTTTTTTATAAGTTCTGTTTTTATGATTTCGATAAAATACGAAGCAGGTAAGTGCTGCACCTAAAGCCATTCCGACTAATCGCATCTGATAGCTTTTTTCCCGTAACATCATAACCATATAGCAGTAGATACCCAAGAACCAATGTAGATTGATTAAACATGAATGGATTATGGCATCCGAACAGAATCAACACAGCCAGTGCCGCAATATTTAACAGCATTCCCAATACCGGTGAAAACTGATTTGCTAAATGCGGACGGACAGACATACAGTCATAATTACAAAGAACAAAGCCAAAAGCATCGTAGATTGTCCGGTGTGGATCCCCAGATCCGCATTCCTAAACACCATGAGACATAATAAGACTACTACACCTACAATGCTGTTCTCATTTCCAAATAGGATGCTGAAAATACTAACAAATAAAAAACAAAATGCCATTGTAACAGCTATCTTCACCAGATATACCCACATATGATATAATTTTTCTTTTAGTGTTTCACTCTTTTTTCAACAGGTTTTTAGAACCTGCCTGATTTAACTGCAACTCCTGATAAAATGTCATATAAATACTCCCATCTTCTAATTTATCTTAAAACTATATAATCACATCTTTCTGCTTTGGCAGCTCTATAACAAATCTGCATCCACCATATTCACGGTTTTCTGCTTTGATTGTTCCTCCGGCACTATCTACAATCCGTTTTACAAGTGCAAGACCTAGGCCATTTCCTTATTTTGTTTCCAATGAAAGAACTGCCTGGCGGATCTGTTCATCCAGACGATTATCGTCAATAAACGCACAAACTATTCGAACGCCTGCTACATCATTGAGATATGTCTGTATTCTCGTCTGAGTTGCTTTGTACATTGGACAGCTCCGGTTTGCGGGTATGCAGCCGCCGTTCGATTGATTCGTGTAGAAGCTGAGATACAAGAGCCATTAACGGAATAAAGAAGATCATGCCAAGGACACCGAACAGTTTACCGCCCAGCAAAACCGCCAACAACGTCCAGAACGGGGATAGCCCTACACTGTTTCCCACGACGTGCGGATAGATGAACTGATTTTCAACAAACTGAGTTGCCTGATAGACGATCAAGCATAGGAGCGCCTTGTTCGGAGCCGCCAATAAAGTAAATAAAATGCCGAAAGCGCAGGAGAGAAATCCTCCAATATAAGGAACGAATGCAAAGGCGGCAGTTAAAACGGCTGTTAGCCCCGCATATGGAATCCCTGCAACAGAAAACGAAAGAAAGATCAATGTTCCAAGAATCATAACCTCGACACACTGACCAGAAAGAAACTTCGCATAGGTGTCATGTGCAAGTTTCGAAATATGGCAAATTCTATCTGCAACGGATTCCTTACAGTAGGCATACAGTGCCCGTTTGCTTTGACTGCTCAATTCACGCCATCCAATTAGCACATAGAATGTGATCACAAGTGAAATTGCAACATCAGCAATCGCAGATACCGTAGAGCCAGCAACATTGGCAACTGAGGAAATCACTGTGTTCATTTCGCTCGAAATGCTTTGCAGAATAGATTTCCAATCGAGCGCAGCAAAATGTGCCGACAGTTTCTCTGTGTCAATGCCGTATCTTTGCAATAAGCCGACCCAGTCAGGCCATTTTTCTTGAACAAGAGCAGCAATGCTTTTTACAGATGCAGTGAGCTGTGGAATCGCAATTACACACAGAAGAGCAATAATCGCAATAACACATATCAGCGTCAGTAACAGGCTTATCATGTCTATTTGCCGATCTGTAGCTTTAGTCAACTTTCGTCGAAGCCTCTTTGCCAGTCCGCGCACGGGTACACTCAGAACAAAGGCCAGCAAAAGGCCTGATAAAATCGGAGCGAGCAAGCCAATACACGATTTTAGAAAGTTGGCAACATAGTTTAGATTGTTGAATGCCGCAAATAAGATCACCCCAAACGTGATTAGTAGAAGCGGCTTTTTGTAGGATTTATCCATGATTACATCCTCGTAAGAAATCGGTTTGTTTTATTATTGGGGAGTATCTTATAGGCAATCCACCAACCAAAGAAACAGACTGGCAATGCAGCGAGAACATCCATGATAGAATGCTGTTTCATAAAAACGGTGGAGAGACTGATACACACGGCGATTGATGTAGCAGCGATTTTCCATCCGACGCTTTGGAGCGCCTTGCAATCCCATAACCCAAACATCGCGGCAACAGAGCCTATTACATGAAGTGAGGGGCAAACATTTGTATTGGTATCGAAACTATAGAATAATTCAATAAAGCGTGTAAGTAGATTATTGCGTACAAATGCTTCTGGCCGCAAATTTTGGCAGGTTGGAAAGAACAGGTAAATCAAAACCGTGATCGTATAGGTGACTATCACAAAATACATCATACGCCGAAATGCAGGTACATCGACGAAAAAGTATAAACCAACGTACCGATTAGAAAGACAAACCAAAATAGATACGGAATCAACGCCCATTCACAAAATGGTATTATATCATCGAGTCCACAATAGACGGGATAGTAATTTCGTTGCGGTTGCAACCGCTCAAGAAACAAAAACAGCAAGCCGAAAATTGGCCAGTAAAGCAATAGCCTGACGTGAGAAAATTCAGGTGTATTAAGTTTATGGATGCGGAACTCACGGTAATTAACTTCCGGCTTTATATGATTACTTTGCATGACTGTATATCCATTCATAGATTTTATCGCCTGCCGTACATTCCGTCTGCGACCGCATTGCCGCGCGCATTTTAGAAAGAAGCACTGGGGCATTTAGCGTTTTTATTGTGGTGTCTGCGATTGCTTTTTGGCGTATTGGCTGTGACGGCCATTCCATTACGCAGAAAAAAATTCAGATTATGTGTCTCGCAGCCAGCCACTGCATCGATAAGCACCATTGGTAACTCTGCCGCCATTGCCTCAGATGTACTTAGACCTCCGGGCTTTGTCAGGAATAGGTCTGAGGCTTGCATGAGCTGCGGCACATTATTGACGGTTCCCAGAACATGAACTTGAGAATACTTTTCTGTTCTTTTTTGGAGTTTTTTGCGTAAATCATCATTTGTGCCGCATACAACACTAAGTTCTTGTTCTGTTGTGAGGTAGAATTGCTGCCGCACAGGGATTCCACTGGCGATCAGCTTTTGAGGTTGAAGTCCACATTGTTCAAACTCACCTAACAGCGAAGTGGACGGAATGAAATACCAGTCCAGCGCAGAATCCGCTGTGCAGGGAGCGCAGGTATAGTCTGTAGAAATGTGGCTCGTTACAAGCTGTAAGCATGGGTGCTGTCGGCGCATTTCTGTCAACGCCAAGGCTGGGAATACATGAGTACAGATAATATTATCGTAGCCTGCAGAGCGGATGTATTGATACATCCGCTCTGCGCCGGAGGAAAGTAGCTTATAGATCGGCGTTCCCTCACAAAAAATATCTTCGTGAGATTCCGCACGCTGATACCCAGCATCAAAAGCCTTGGAGCATGGCGGTAAATTCGGGTATGCCAATTAGAAATAAACGTGGATGCTTTTTCTGAAATAAACTGCAAAGAATCTGTAATATTGCAGATTTCTCCGCGAGAGTGGTAGGCTTCTGAACTGCTTGCGCACAGGAGTTATGCCCTGCGCCAGTGTTGCAGCTTAGAATTAGTGTTTGCATTTGAATCTCTATTTTTCCTTTGCTGCATAGCAAACAGCTTTTGCAGGCGTGGGCGATTATAGCGCTGGACAACAATAAACGGCAAATTACCCAGCACAATGTAGATAATCGTTATACATACCCCGCCAACACCGGACCATATTTTCAGCAGTCCAAGACCGGCGATAGACAACAGAATATGTCCACTCTGCCACGCAAGTTTCTTCTATCATGCGCGGCAAGTTCTCATAGTTTTCCTTTGTCAGTTTCTTTTCCGGCATGATTTTAACGAATATGCGGCTCATATCGGGGATCTTTGCCTGCCATTTCCGAACATGAAGCCGCTTCCATAGTTTTTGCTCTGCCGGGTGGCAGACCCAAGGAAAACGATCGGCGTGAAACCAATGCTTCGGGATCAAGCGCCCCACTACAAAGGAGAGAACCCCTAACGCCGCGATATATAGCAGACACATAAGAAAATGCTTCATAAAAAACCTCAACATAGCGGTGCGAAAATACGAAGGACACCATCTACGACCCAGCGGCGCGAATAATGTTTCATATCATAGGGCTTTACCTCTTTACATTTTGCCTGTGTAGCGATGAAATCGTCCTTTATTGCTGCAATAATACTGGAACGATAAAAGAACGAATTGTTTTCAAAGTGGAGAAAGAGACTGCGGTAGTCCAGATTGACAGTTCCTATCGTCGCAACTTTGTCGTCTGATACAAAGCTCTTTGCATGAACGAAGCCGGGAGTATACTCATAAATCTTGATGCCGCCAGTCAGCAACACCTGATAAAAGCTCCGAGACATACGGAAAATCAGCTTCTTATCAGGGATGCCGGGCATAATGATCCGCACGTCTACACCACGTTGAGCAGCGGAAATCATTGCATCCATCAAGTCATCGCCAAGCATAAGATACGGTGTAAAAACCATGCGTAATCCGTGCTTTGAGCAAGTCAATAAAGAGCCTGGTGCTTCATGGTTAAGGGGCGAATCGTAGTAACTAAGCACATAACCATCAAATGTGTGCGGCGGCGCAGGATACCTTTGGGATATGGGCATTGCAAGCTGTCCTGCTTCTTTTTCCAGCGAAAATGCGTTCCAAAAGGTCAAGAACATATGGGTAAAATTTTTTACTGGCTCACCAGTAATCCGAAAGCCTGTGTCCTTCCAGTGTCCATAGGGATGTTCCAAATTGATATACCGATCTGATAAGTTGATACCTCCGCTATAAGCAACTTCGTTGTCAATAATCAGCATTTTGCGATGATCGCGATAGTTTGCAGTTCCTTTTAAGGCAAGGAAAGGATTAAAGGAATACATGGAATGCCTTTCTTTTTCAGTTCACGGACATTACTGAAATTGAACGAAGAAATACTGCCAAGATCATCGTATATCACACGTACATCAACGCCCTGCTCCATTTTTATTTCCAGTTCGTTCACGATTGCGTCCCACATATGCCCCGGCTCAATAATGAAGTATTCTACGTAAATCGAGTTTCTTGCATTTTTCAAATCGGCATTTTTAAAGCATATCAGGGAACATATTATCGCCCAACGGATAGTAACGAACCTGCTCAACTGCACACATCGGTTATTGCGTTTTTCTTCCAGCCACCGCACTGTTTGCCCCATGCGTTTTTCGCCGTCAAAGGCGCTTCTTTTATTGGAAGAGGCTGCGGATTGCAACTCTTTTGAACTTGCTGCAAGCGCGCCTTTTTAGAGGGCGGGCCGTCCGTTTATTTCCAAAGAGCAGATATAGTAACGCTCCTACCAAAGGTAGTGACAGAATAACCAGCAGCCAAAGCAATTTATAAGCGGGTTCATCTCTCTTTATAATAATAAATACCACCAAGAAAAACGCTGCAACGGAAAGCAGTGACACAATAATCGGTGCGTAAGGGGTCAGCCATTTCATCAACAGCAAAAGCCAGAGCGATTGTAAAGCCACCGCTGGAATAATTGTTAGAATGCGTCGAATGATTTTTCCCATATGTTTACCCCCTCTATGTTATTTCTCCTCCGAAGATGCTTCCCAATCGCAAACTATTTGTGCCATTTCCTGTGGGGTTTCTTTATAGCCTCGTAATACCCACGCATTCATAAGCCCAAACAATCCATATGTAATAAATTGGATAAAGTAGTGCGTTTTGGCATCGGCATTAGCGACAATGGATGCCGCTTCTTGTAAATAGAAGTTTAGAATCACATATTGGCGATCAGCTGAGTAGAGCAGATCACAAATAGGACGAGTGGAAAGGCAAAATTCAAAAAACAGCCTGATGCCGTCATAACTACCAGTGGCGAAGTTGGTAGCACCGTGTTCGTCGGAAAAGCGCTTCCACAGACATGTGATTTTGAAAGACAGAACTTCATCTTTACTTTTGAAATAACGGAAATAAGTGGAGCGACCTACATCTGCCTTGGCAGTCATCTCCTCAATACTGATTTTTTCAATGGGTTTTTCTTTCATTAGTTCCAGCAACGCTGTACCCATACATTCTTTCAGATAGTCTGTTGTAGCCGTTGTCCTTCGCACAAGAAACGTCTCCTTTAATTGCGTATCATTGAAACAAGGATTGTCATTTGTTCCACTTTCGCTCGGACTATTGACAACGCCTGCTTCTGTGATATTCTAGCATCTATGATACTATTGTCTCATTTATACTATCATTTGTTATTTGCCCTGTCAAGCTAAAATGCGAGTACGACGGGCAGAAAGGAAAACTATGGGTACGATTTTTTCCCGTGTAAAACTCAGCGGAAAGCATGTGGCCGCCGCCCTCTTGGCGCTGATGCTGCTCTCCGCTGTGACAGCCATGCTGCTGCCTACTGCCCTGGCCCGTATGATTGACATCGGAGTGGCCGGAGAAAACCGAAACACCATCCTAATCATTGCGGCGGTGATGGCAACCCTGGCCATTCTGGGCTGTCTTTTTCAACATGGCAGCCACGGTGCTGTCCGCCAAGGTGTCCACTAAATTTGCCGCTGATTTGCGGCGTGAGATATTCCATCAGGTGCAAGATTTTTCCGCCGCTGAAATGGAGCGGTTTGGCACCGCTAGTCTAGTGACCCGCAGTACCTCCGATGTGACCAACATCCAAATGTTTCTCTCATTGCTGTTGCGGCTGGGGGTGACTGCACCGCTGATGGCGGTGGCTGGGCTGGTACTCTCTTCTCTGACCGGCGGCGAACTCAGTTCCGTGCTGAGCTTGGCCATTCCCGCCCTCATCATTGGCGTAGGTGTCATTCTGATTTTTGTTTCCCGCTACTCGGTGACCCTGCGGCAGCGGATTGACCGACTGAACAAGATCTTTCTGGAAACACTGGAGGGGGTACGGGTGATTCGGGCTTTCAATCGGCAAGGGAAAGAAATGGAAAGGTTTTCCCAAGCCAATGGAGAACTGGCCTCCATGACCATTCTCTCTGGGCGGGTGACCGCACTGCTGATGCCGGTGATTCAGGTGATCTTTGGTGTGACTACAGCAGCGGTCATGGGCATGGGTTCCTGGTATGTGTCCGCCGGGGAGATGGCAGTGGGTGACCTGGTGGCCAACAGCCAGTATATCAGCATGATCCTTGCCGCTATCATGATGCTGGCATTGGTCATTATGCTCTTTCCTGTGTCCTATGCCTGCGCTAAGCGCATCGCAGAAGTGCTGAATACCGAGAGTTCCATCAAGGACGGCAGATACAGTGCCGCCTTGCGCAAAGGCCGCGCCTGTGTGGCCTTTGACCATGTGACCTTTACCTATCCTGGGGCGGACGAACCAGTGTTGAAGGATGTTAGCTTCGAGTGCCGGGCCGGGGAGGTCACCGCCATTATCGGGCGCACCGGTTGCGGCAAGTCCAGCATCCTCAAGTTGATCCCGCGGCTTTACGACGCCACGGTAGGCCATGTCTATGTGGACGATATGAATGTAAAACAATATAAATTGAACGAGCTGCGGGATCTGATCGGCTATATCCCCCAGAAGAATGTACTCTTTTCCGGAGACGTGGCCTCCAACCTGCGCTTTGGAGATCAGGACAGCAGTGAGGAACAGTGGCGGCAAGCGGCCTACGTCGCCTGCGCCGACGAGTTCATCGAACAGAAGCCGGACGGCTACCACGCCGAAATCGCTCAAGGCGGCACCAATTTGTCCGGCGGCCAGCGCCAACGCATGGCTATTGCTCGGGCTGTCGTAAAAAACCAGAAATCTACCTGTTTGATGACAGCTTTTCCGCCTTGGATGTGAAAACAGATAAAACACTCCGCATGCGCCTGCGGGAGAGCATGGGGATTCCACCATGCTCATTGTGGCTCAGCGGGTGGGTTCTATCCTGGATGCTGACCGTATCTTGGTGATGGAGGACGGACAGATCGTGGGGAGAGGCAAGCACCGGGAACTGCTACATACATGTCCGCTCTACCGGGAGATTGCTGAATTGCAGCTGGGAGAGGAGGAAGTGAAACATGAACTGGAATGCGTTTAAACGGCTGTTCCACTATCTGGGACGGTACAAGCTCCGCCTGATTCTAGTGATGATCGCCGCTGTCCTGAGTACCCTGTTTACCGTTTTGACCCCAGCGGTGACGGGCGGCATCACCTCGGAACTGTACGATGGCGTGGCAAGCGGCTCCTTCGACTGGGAAACGATCGTCTGGCTGCTCGTGACGCTGATAGCCCTTTATCTTGTGGCCCAGCTTTTCGCCATTCTCCAAAGCTTCAGCATGACTAAGCTGACCGCCTGCGTTATAGAGACTCTGCGGGGTGATATTGACCGGAAGATGCACCACCTGAAGCTGGACTATTACGACTCTCATACCCAGGGGGAAATCCTCAGCACCATCACCAACGATGTGGACACGGTGAACAACGCCCTGAGCCAGAACCTGACCCAAATCGTCACCCAGGTGGTCACCGCTGTGGGTATCCTGGTGATGATGTTCACAACCAGTCCTATACTGGCGGCCATCGCAGTGGTTATGGTGCCGGTGTCTCTGCTGGCCTCTCTAGGCGTTATGAAAACGGGAGGCATACACTACGCCCGGCAGCAGGAACTCCTGGGACAGCTCAACGGCTACATCGAGGAGGTGTACCAAGGGCAGGAGCTGGTGTCGGTGTTCAACTACACGGATCGAGCAAAAGAGGAGTTTGATCGAATCAATGGGGAACTCCAGCGTACCGCTCAGAGTGCCGAGATTGCATCTGGTAAGGTCACCCAATCACCGACCTGGTAAATAACCTTGGCTACGCTGTCAGCGCCCTGCTGGGATGTCTGTCCGTATTGCGTGGTGAGATGCGGATCGGCGACGTGCAAGCCATGCTCCAGTATACCAAGCAGTTCTCCCAGCCCTTCACCAGCATTGCGGGGATGGCGGGCAGTTTCAGCGCAGCGTCCGCTGCCGCAGGGCGCATTTTCGCTCTGCTGGATGCCTCGGAAGAGACACCAGACCCTGTTCCCGGACTGATGCCTCAGGTCAGCACGGGCGCGGTGGAATTTCGCCATGTGTCCTTCGGTTACCCCCGGAGCACCAGCTGATGCATGATGTGAACATCACGGTGAAGTCCGGTCAGAAAGTGGCCATCGTGGGCCCCACCGGGGCTGGCAAAACCACCCTCATCAATCTGCTCATGCGGTTCTACGATGTGGACGGCGGTAGTATTTTAGTGGACGGGGTAGACACCAAGGAAATGACCCGTCACGAGCTACGGGATCGCTTTGGCATGGTGCTCCAGGATGCCTGGCTCTTTGAAGGCAGCATCCGGGACAACATAGCTTACGCGCAGGACAATCTGCCGGAGGAAAAAAAAATCATCGCCGCCGCACGATCCGCCAGCGTGGACAGCTTCATCAAGACCCTGCCAGACGGTTATGATTTTGAACTTTCCACAGGGGCGGAAAATATCTCACAAGGTCAACGCCAACTGCTGACCATCGCCCGAGCGATGGCGTCTGACCCGGAAATCATGATCTTGGACGAGGCCACCAGCAACGTGGACACGCATACGGAGCAGCTTATCCAAAAAGCACTTGCAAAATTGATGCACGGACGTACTTCTTTTGTGATTGCCCATCGGCTTTCTACGATTCGGGATGCTGACATGATCCTTTACATGGAACATGGTGATATTCTTGAGCATGGCAGCCACGAAGAGTTAATGGCACAACATGGAAAATACGAAGCATTGTATATGAGTCAGTTTGCACAGTAATATTACAAACGTTTAATTGGCTGCTTAATTGCCATTTGAGGAGAAACAAAACTACTATCAAATACTGCCCCGTCCGGGGAAAGAAAAAAATCGTTGGACGGGGCAGATGATTTCCTGCGCACATTTAGCTCATTATTCTGTCGGCGGTTTTGATGGACTCAGGGCCGCCGTTTCTTTGCGTTAACACAAACCAATGACGACTTGCAGGGACACGGCAACCGATGGGAGGTTATTTTGCCGTGTCTACTTTAATAAACTCGTCTGTTCCAATCGACTACGTTGAATCCGAATTGAGCGAGTACTTGTCTGCTTATTCTGAAACGTATAAGCAACTGTGTAGTGGTGAAAAAATAACTACATGCAGTTTAGACCTATGGCGCGGCATTACATCGAATCTGGCAAGATGCCGATATGGTGAAATACGTTTGCGAGATGGGAAACAGTATAAAAGGGCTACATTTGACGAACCTGTTGTAGCAGTTGTTCCCGGCCGTCTGGGTCTCGGCAGGTATGATGACGGGAAACTGTTTTGCTCAACCGCTTATACCATGGTAACAGAGGATTTCATGGGCATTCAGTTCCACTATCCGAAAAAGGTACAGTATGAGAAAAATGGTGTTTGCGGACCGTGGTTTTCCACCAAAGATCTGAACTCGTATCAGGATTTCGAGAATTTAAAGACAACAATCCGGGGAATGACGCGTCCCTTAACCTTAAAGTCTGGGGACGAGCAACGGCGCTTGGACATTCGCATCACCGATGAAGCAAGGGAACAAATCAGGGGATGCTATCTTTTCAGAGAGTACGGTGTAACCGTAAAATAGTAATAATCGCGCAGCAAAGCGGACGGTTTGTACCGTCCGCTTTGCTGTTGTGTAGGTCAATATGGAAATCAAATTTTCAAAGTGCGTTCCACTGATCCACAACTTTTTCTCAAAATTTCATCTTTTGCTGGGCAATTCATGTTCTGCATATCGGGATAGGGAGTGAAAGACGAAAATGCGTCTTCGGGAAGGTATCATCTGTACCTTGAAAAACATGCTTCCACTGCCTTATATCGCCGGCAGGCACGTTAAGCATATGGCCCGGAAGGGGCAGCCGTGCGTAATGACTACGCCACGACCCTATACATTTATATTATATAGGCGAGCGAGATAGCGGACAAGCAAGCTATGGCAACTTGCGGCCATGATCCATATGCCCGATGATGATACACCTTCTTCAATGCAGTCTCAGTGGAGCCATGTAGCGAGCTGCGAAGGAGCCAGAGGAGCCTGGGGGTGTTCACCCGTGGAGCAGTTTAGCCAACTGCCGCCTGCTGTACTTAGAATTACCACCTTATCTAAAATCGCTTGGCTATCTGCATATGGTGTGCTACAATGAACTTACTTGCTATTTTGGCGAAGGGAGGGTGTAGACACAATCAAACAGGTTGCCAAGCTGCAAAGGAGTTCACTATGGAAAACACGATTTGCAGCAATGATTCTCAGCGAACTTATACCGCTGAGCAAGTGGCCCGGATCCTTGGTGTGAGCGTTCGCACTGCATATTATCTCTGCGAGCGCACAACTGAATTTAAGGTAATTCGGCTGGGCAAACGCTGCCTGCGCGTCCATAAAGAGTCGTTTGACAGATGGCTCGATGGGCAGACGAGCGTTTCCTAATCGCGCCAACGAAAGGACGATCATTACATGGCAACATATCAGGTCCGTGGATCCTCCCATAACATTATTTACCTCTATCGCACCGATGACGGTAAGAGCAAACAGCATTGGGAGACCTACGAAACCGAGCTGGAAGCTATACAGCGGAAGGCCTATATTGAACTATTGCAAAAAGAGAAGCGGTATGACGATATCCGACTGGCGGTACTGGACTATAAGCGCAGAAGAGCTATTGAAAAGACGCAGCGTGAGCTTGCTCAGGCAAACGCAGGTCTTCCAAATGTCCCAATGCCGTCAACGAAGGAAGACAACACGCATCAGACCTTCAAGCACTTTATGGAACGCTTCCTCCCCTTCTATGCACGGAAAAAGCGTTTCTCCCCAAACACATATGACAGCTACGTCAGCAACTTGAACAATCACATCTATCCCTATTTCGGCAACTGGGTAATGAGCACTATCACCGCTGAGGACATTGACCTGTTTCTGGATTACCTCAGCCAGAAGCCCTGCTCAGGAAGCAAAGGATACAAAAAGAAGCCGTCGGAAGTACCGCGGCTCTCTTCCCCAACCATTAAAAAGGTTTTCAATGTCCTCATGGTTGGCTTCCCTACTGCTAAGCAATGGCGCTATGTGACCGAGATCCCAGATGTCGCCCCACCTTCAGAGAAATATCGGAAGCGCAACTACTGGCAGCCAGAGCAGATCCATGATTTCCTCAAATTGATCGAAGATGATCCCATGCTTCACTTGGCCGTGCATATTGGTTTCGTATGCTCTTTGCGCGCCGGTGAAGTGGCCGGCATCGACACCAGCCTCATAGATCTAAAGGACAAAAGCCTTTGGATCAAGCGCATACTGCAAAGAGTTTCCGATGAGTCACTGGCAACGCTGCCGAGGGAAGAAATTATCCATGTGTTTCCTAAAAAGAAGAAAACCTCAAAGAGCAGCCTCATCCTGAAGGCTCCGAAGACAGAAGAAAGCTACCGAAAGCTCTACCTGACAACACCGCTGGTCGAGGAGATCCAACGGCGCCTGGATGAGATTGCAGATAATAAGGCTGTCTTCGGTAGTGAGTACCAGGACCAGGGATTGTTGCTCTGCTTTGCTGATGGATCACCTATTGAACCCAAATCAATCGGTGACGCCTTTAAGGATGCACAGCGACGGCTCAAGATAGAGGATATGTTGGAGTTTCAGGGGCTGCGCAAATCAGGTCAGATGCACAAGGTACGCTTGTCGAACAATAACTACCAACTGGTCGCGGAGGCTGCCGGCCAGTCCCCGGAAGTTTTGATGAGCAACTACAATGAAGCGCAGGACTGCGAAAAGCGTGCTCTATCCGAAAAGGTAGAGGAAAGCTTCTATTCGCCCACAACCACTGCTCAAACAGCGGTGCATGCAAAAAAAGAATTTGAGGCCCAAGCTCTTCTCGCAAAAGTACAGGAAGATCCAGACCTCTCTCAGCAGTTATTGCGCTTATTGCTATCCTCTGCAATTAGCAAACTTTGATGCAGAAAGAAAAAGTTTAGCTGACTTTTTAGCAAATTTCCGCGTTTTTGATGCTTTGTCAGAAATGCACAAAACCCCGTAACCATTGCGATTACAGGGCTTTGTTGGAGCTGCTGGGCAGATTCGAACTGCCGACCTCATCCTTACCAACTGCCGTAGAGCCTTCCAGCCCCTGCTACACAAGGCTTTCCGGCGGTTTTTTGTCCAAAAAGGATGAGGTCGCAGCCTGTTTGTTCCATTGCTTCCATCCGCTCATTTCCCCGTGTGGGTCACGGTGTGGGTCAGAGCTTTTTCAACGCATCAAGGAACGAAGGCAAAACATCAAATATGATTGCACAGATGACCGTCCAGTTCGTATCCTCATAATGATGCACCAACCTGTGCCTCAGTCCCGCGATCTTCACCCAAGGGATATCTGGATATCGCTTCTTGAAGTCCTCTGATAGATTAGCGGCGTGCTCTCCAATATTGTAGAGCGGTGTTGTAATGGTCCATTGAACCGCTTCTTCTGCAAATATTTTTCAGGAGTGATATTCTCTTTCTCCACATAACGCAGGAGCTTCTCTGTTGTCTCCCGCATTTTTTCAACTCTTTGCTGGTCACTGTATTTCATGCGATCCGGACTCCTTCCTCCATGATCGTATTGTAGAAAGCGGAACCAGTATTGACCTCTCGCAGTTCGTAAACGTCCACAGCTTTCCCCATGGTGCGATGCAGTTCCTCCGCAATGCAGAAAATATCCGTCGGATCAAATTTGCTGCCGCCGACCACGATCAAATCAATATCAGAGGCTGCATTCGCTTCCTGCCTTGCATAAGAGCCGAACAGAATCGCACTTTCCGCATGATACTTTTTAGCAACTGCCGTACTACAGCGAAAATCTCACTCTGTGCGTAGATA
>VOFG01002676.1_pt1 | contig 29017 bp, 47 predicted proteins | sample 5384171 | NCBI WGS metagenome assembly VOFG01 (sample SAMN12384726, study PRJNA508395) | human gut metagenome | isolation source: healthy gut F | host: Homo sapiens
CGGTAAGGCGCGGTAGAGGCATCCCTGCTTTGCCGAAGCCCTGCGTTCCACGCGGGGTACTTTGTAGGCAAAGTGGGGGACTTTTATTTATTCTTCAGCTTTTCGATGGCCTCTTTCAAATTCTCTTCCCATCCGGCATTCTGGTCAAGGTACTCGCCATATATGAGCTGCTCTGCGGCTTTACGAGCTGCCACGGCGTCCTCCAGAGAGGAAAATTTGCCGAGAAAGACCTGCTTTCGCTTGAAGTTGATGTATGCCCTATACCGGCCATCTGCCAGACGGGAAACGCCGTTTGCACCCGTGGTGGAGTTCCGGTTGGTTGCTCCACTCATGCGGCTTTTGACGGAAACAAGACTGGAGCCGTCTGCCCATGCAGTGCTGTGGATTGCGTCTGACTTCTTTTTTAATGTCACGGTTGCAGGCGGCGCACTGTCGGATGGGCGAGGACCGCCTGATTCTGCTGAGGCGAGTGACGGTGGGTTTGCCGCACTTGGGGCAGACCGCCTTGCAGCAGAAGCCGCTGCGTGGACCCTGCGCCGGAAGAACTTCAAGGATTCGCCAGCCGTTGACGGTCTGGCCCGTGTAACGCTGCTGGGCTGCAAGAAGGTCGGCTGCGGCCTTTTTCCCGGACGGAGCGGTGAAGGCCGTCGCTGATGGCGGAGAAGGCGCAGGCCGGGCACTGGGTGCTGGTGCCTTGCAGCAGGCTACTGCGGTACACATCCTTGACGGTGCCGCAGTCACAGCGGCAGGTGAAGTAGTAGGGCCGCTCCTTTGAGGGGGCCAGCACCGTCCAGTGACCGAAACGGTCTCCGGGAGAAATCTTAGTCATAGCAGCTGCCTCACAGCAACCCGGAAGTGCTCGGCCAACAGGAATCTGACGTATGTGGGGCACGCGCGCTTTTCGCCGCACCAGTCCTGCACAGTGCGCAGCGGGACGCCCGCCTGCTTTGCAAAAAGCAGTCTGCGACAGGCCAGTGCGGGCTACCAGCTCACGCATTGGAAGATGAGCTAAATCCCAGATGGTGGACAGCCTTTCTTTCTCGGCGTCCAGATCGATGCAACCGGGTGCATCGTCCTCAATGCTCAGTGTGACGTTATTTAAGAACACCTCTTTTACCGCCTTTGGATCGTTTGCCATTGCAAAAAGTTCAGCAGTATACATAATCAGCCTCCTATGGATTTTTTGATATGTGTTGTGGTATAGTATAGACACCTCCGTGTGAGGTGTCTTTTACTAAAGTCCCCAGTCGGTGTTCGCGCGCCGTCGGGGGGACTTTTTGTTTACTGCATGCTTTCAAGAAAGCTTCGTATTGCGGATAAATCTCCTCCATGATGATCTGGCGCTCAATCTGCTCGATCTCCGGGTCGCCATTGTACAGGGCATCCGCCTGCTGCTGCGTCAGCTGCATTTCCGCGGTCAGCATGTAATCGGATGCGCTGAGATCTTCAGTCTTGACATCCCCATCGTGCACGTTGATGTGGGCGTAGATGTCAAGCACGATGGTTTGCTCATCGTCGGGGATCTCTTCTTCGGACCATTCTCGATCGTACTTTCGCAGGGACTGGGTGCGAAGTTCATCGACCTCAAGCTCGGTTCCGGTGGACGTAACCTTGGCTGCGAACTCGTCAACAGTGAGCTTTTTCATAATTGCTACCTCCACGTCTCAATGTGTTTGTGTGTGGTCTTTCACTGTCTTTATTATACACGCATTGCGTGTAATTGTCAAGACTTTTTTTGAAAATTTTATACGCGTTGCGTGCAAATACTTGAGCGCTCATACAGCCCTGTGCTGTGTGGGCGCTTTTTTTATTTGTCCTTCGTTGCACGTTCGTTGTCCTTCGCTTTTTGCTGATGCGGTACACTAGGAGCACAAGGAGGGATGCTTTATGAGTTATACCTCGAAAATCCAGTCACATCTGAGAAATAGTATAAAAGTCAGTATGCTTCATCCGGTTCGGTAGGTGCTGCGGTAATATCGCGGTAGAAAGTGGCCCATGCAGCTTCCTCATAGGGGCGTAAAAAGAAACCAATGCTCAATGGAATTGTCAGAAGAAGAACAAGAGAAATCGCCATAGCCTCTGAACCGGAGAAATATCTGAGAATCAGAAAATACCCTGCATACAGTGGCAACGAACAGAGCAGCTCCCAGCCAATGAAGCTGAAATCCAGACAGAACAGCCGCCATTTGTTGCCGTCCATGATTCGCCGGGATTCTGTGATCGCTTCGTTTGCAGTCAGCGAAGGATGCTCTGCCATGATATAAGGTGTCATCGCATAGCTGTATGTTTTCACGATTCCCGGAATCACCAACAGCAGCGACCAGAGGGCAATGTACAGACCCTGCAGGAAGTTCATGCAGAAGCCATCCCACAGACGGTCTTTCTGAGAGAACAGATCCGAGATGGCCGCATCCTTTCCATCTACAAGGTTCAGATTAAAACGAGCATATCCCAGTTGAACTGCACCGCTCACGATCAGTTGGAGGATTGCCCACAGACCAATGCCGACAAGCAAAACAGCAAGCAGCTGACCGCCGTTGGGCTGGGAGAACAGGTCAAAATGAATGTCCTTTGTCTGATTGGAATTGGAAACGACACTGTTGGAACTGCTCACAATGGTAGCACCGAGCGCACTGGCGGCAATACCTGTCAAAACAGCAGTTTTCCATTTTCCGCGCAGGGCATCGAGAGCGAGCATACGATAGTCGGCAGATACCTTCATAAAAGCAACCTCCTGTCTGAAAACGGCAAGGATCTGTGAAATAGGAATATGATATGCCACTTTAATTTAGACACGTTTGAAACGCTGAAAAAAATTGCAACATGAATGAAAAAGAGGCTGTTACACCGGTTTTATCCTTGTGCAACAGCCCCTTCTTTACTTCAGCAGCTTGTCCAGTTCATCATAAATGGACTTGACCTTCGTGCCGACAATGACCTGACAGGCGTTTTTCCCCGGACGGAGGATGCCTGTTGCGCCTGCCGCTTTTACGGCCTGCTCATTGACCTGATTGTAGTTCTTGACCACAAAGCGCAGGCGGGTAGTGCAGTAGCTGACAGATACTACGTTGTCTTTGCCGCCGATGCCTTTCAGAATGTCCTGTGCAACCAGTGCGTATTTGTTTGCTTCGGCAGGGTCTACTTTTTCTCAGCCGCTTTGTTTTTCCCGGAGTGGGGAATAGACAAAAAGGCAACTGCACACACGACCACAACACAAAGGATGACAAGCAATGTTGTTGAATTCATAAAAACGCTCCTTTTACTATCTGATAAGACGCAGCGCGTCCTCATCTGCAAACACTGTCGAATGCTCTTTGTTTACCCTAACACAATATCTCTGTTCTGTCTAGTCCCTTTTCAGCTTTACACGGACATTCTTTCTTTCCTTGTGGATCGCTACAAATTGCCACTCCGTCGTAAGTCTCGGATAATGCGTAAGGGAGGAATATGCCGCACGGTTTCTGTTTTCGGCCATATAGTCCCGCAAGGTCACCTTTGAAAACCGAGGGTCACGTGGTTCTGCTTCCTCAGTGCGTGTGCAAGCCAAACCATCGCACGGTTCTAATTCAATCGGTGCATCTGTCAACCGCGTGTCCATAAGGCAATATTGCTGGTCCTTCTTCTCTGGGTGAAAGCGATAATGAAGGATCACATAATTGGCGGGATACTTGACTGGTCCCGGCTTCTTGAAGGGATGCTCGATCACACCATTTTCAAGCACTGTGACCGTGATCATTTCCGCTTTCTTGGTAAGCGGATTCTGGAACACGATAAGCTGGCCTGCTTCTTCGATTTTCAAAGTCGGCCCCGGCACGGGTTCATCTGGTGCTTCTAGCATCAGGGTCAGTTCCTGATCGTAAAATGACAGAAACTCACTTTTGAAACACATCCGAAAAATGACCCATCCAGTGTTCAGATCAAGTCCGTAGTGCTCCATCAGCTTTTTGGCCTGATAATCTTCCTTTGAGGGAACAGGTGATATTTTGAACGGATTCCAGATGAAACGTTTGGAGTCCCATTCGTCAATACAGTAATTTTCTGCTAAAAGATGCCCCGTTGGATAAAAACGGAAGGGGTCATGCCGATCCATCAGCAATCGCTCTAACGGCGAATGATACTCTGCATTCTTGTCCTTTTCGTAGATGGTCAGTCGGTTCTTCAAATGATAAAATGGCAGCTTACGCACCACATCTACTACCAATCCGCCCGGAAACGGATAAACTGCCGGAATCAGCCATTCTTCATTTTTTCCAACTGAACGATACGGCCATTCTGACCGCATCGTTGCTTTCGATTGTTTCCCACACCATAGCAGGAGCAATCATCTGCTGGTAGTTTGTGAAGTGCTCCATAAACCTCTGTCCTCATCTGTTTTTTCTAACGAAAAAGACGGCTCCGAATAACCGAAGCCGTCTTTTTATCAACTGTGGAAATGGAAACTCACTGGACGAATTTCAGTTTTCCAACCATGCGTAATCAAATTCTGTAAAGTCGTGGATGTAATGTGCTGCGCCAAGCTGGATCAAATCTGACCCATCTTCTTTTTCACCGATCGCAACGATCTGACCTGTGCCATTTCGTTTTGCCAGAGTGATGGCAGCAACACTATCTTCGATGACCATACATTCCGAAAACGGAACATTCAGTCGTCTGGCAGCTTCTAAGTGCATTTCGCCTTTATCAGCATAGGTTCCATCATCGTAGACAACATCTTCTTTCTTCAACCATTTCCCAATGGGGAAGCTGTCAAAGTAAAAGTCAACGTTTGCCTTGATAGAAGCACTTGCCAGAATAAAGGGGATGCCGCGCTCATGCAAGCCTTGCATCAACTTCTCAGCACCTGCTACGAGGTGTAAACTGTCAGGATTTCTCCTGCACATCCTGCGATACAATTCCTCTTTCCGCTCCGAACATTGCTTTCGCTCATCGGCATTGAGCCACGGTGCCATGTTCTGAATGATCGACTCATTACACGGTCCGCAGATCAACTTAGGGTCAAAGGGATTCGGATCTTCGGGATGCAATTCATGATAGATCTCTGACCACGCCTCCATGTGGAAGCGGGTATCAAAGAACATCGTCCCATTAAAATCAAGAAGTACAGCGTGCATTGTAGCTCCAGCTTTGAATTAAGCGAAGATACCAAAGAATGCGCCGACCAGACCGATCACCAGCAGCAGAGCGATGCAGGTAACGGGCTTCCAGTTCTTCTTCTTCATCAGGAAGAACAGGCCGAGGGTCAGAGCCAGAGGAATCAGCTTGGGCAGAACGCCATCCAGAATGCTCTGGATAACGATGGGGCTGTCGCCGTTCTCGATGACGGTAGCAACGGTGGTGCCGCCGTAGTTGGAAGTCAGAGCACCGACGATGAAGACGCCCAGCATGGAAGCTGCACGGGTGAACTCCTTTGCGTTAGCAGTCAGGATGTCGATTGCCTTGGTGCCCAGATTATAAGACCAGTACATCAGGAAGAAGGGCATGCGAACTGCACGATGTTGAAGATCAGCAGGAACATGATAGGACCAGCAAGCGAACCGTTTATTGCCATGTTCGATGTGATACCTGCGGTGATAGGAACCAGAGTGAACCAGAAGATTGCGTCGCCGATACCGCCCAGAGGACCCATAGCGGCAACACGCACGGCACGAATGGTTTCGATGTCTGCCTTCTGCTGTTCCAGAGAGAGGATGATGCCCATAACGAAGGTAACGAGGAAGGGGTGAGTATTGAAGAACTCAAGGTTATGCTCCATGGAGAGCTTCAGGTCTTCCTTGTTATCGCCGTGGATCTTTTCCAGACCGGGCAGGATGCAGTACAGCCAGCCGGCAGCCTGCATACGCTCGTAGTTGAAAGATGCCTGCAGGTTCAGGGAACGGAACACCATCTTATTCAGCGTAGCCTTATCCAAAGGCTTCGCGGGAGTCAGATTGTTGTAATGAGTTGCATTAGATGCCATCTTCGTCGTCGCCTCCATTCGCAGCAAAACCAGAACCAGCAGCCTGCTTGATAGCAACGCGAGTCTGGTAGTCGTACAGAGCAATTGCAATGCCCACAAATGCGATCAGCAGCAGAGCAGAGCCGGACAGTTCGGGGATGTAGCCGATGATGGTTGCCAGAGCAAAACCAGCAAAGTAGATGCCCCAGAACTCGTTGGACAGCATGATACGCAGCAGGGTTGCGAAACCGACGAAACGCATCATACCACCGGCAGCGCCCAGACCAGCCATGACCCAGCTGAACTGCTCAGCCAGATTGCTCAGGGTGGTGCCCATTGCAGAGCCGCCCAGCATACCGAGGGTGCAGACAACTGCGAACAGCAGGCCCAGCAGAGCCATTGCAATGTAGTTCAGACGGACAATGCCCTTAGTGTCGCCCTTTGCTGCCAGCTGGTCAGCCTTGGACATCATGGGGGACATGAGGGTGAACAGGAAGGTAACCATGTACTGGCCGATCAGAGCGAAGGGAACAGCCAGAGACAGCAGCGGTGGTATCCAGATGAGAAGAGATCGCAAACACGGTAGCCATGACGCCGCCGATGACTGCGTTTGGAGGCTGAGCGCCGCCAACAGGCATGTTGCCGATGGTCATCAGCTGGTAAGTACCGCCGACGATGAGGCCAGTGGGAAGGTCGCCCAGGATCGCACCGATGACAGCACCGGAGACGATAGGCTGGTACAGGGATTCCAAGAAATCAAACTGGTCGATGGCCACGATAAAGACCCACACAAAGACCAGAATGATCTGAAGTGCACTAAAGCCCATAATAAGTACTCCTTTTCAAGTATTTAGAGAGCAGCCGTCTGTTTACTTGAACAGCTTGTCGGTGCTTTCCGCATGTTCGGTAGGAACACGACGAATCTCCAGTTCCACACCAAGCTCCTGCAGCCGCTTGAACGCAGCCACATCGGAATCGTCAACTGCAACGGAACCTGCCACCTGACGCTTGCCGTCAGCCATGTGCATATTACCGATGTTGACTTTCTTGATGGGAACGCCACCCTCCACCAGCTTCACGACATCCTGCGGATTCTCGCAGACGATGAAGATCAGCTGCTTTGCACGCTGCCTTGTGGATGGTGTCGATCGTCTTCTGGATGGTCCAGTAGCGCATAGCTGCGTATGAAGGAGCAGCCATGTTCATCAGGCCCTGACGCAGGCTGTTGCCAGCCACCTCGTCATTCGCCACCAGAATAAGGTTTGCACCAATGGCGCCACACCACTGCGTTGCGACCTGACCGTGAACAAGACGGTTGTCGATCCGCGTAAGAACAATGTTCGGCATTTTTCTCATTCCTCCTTGAAGTTTTTTGTCTGAGTTTCCAATTCAGAGTAACTACATTATAGGCGATATTTGAACAAATGTCTTTATATTTTTTTAACAAATTGTTTCGAAAAAACGGTTATTTTCGTGGCTTCTCATTACAATCTTCCAAAAACTCGTCGGAAAAAGCTGGTAATATTCAACAAAAAATGTTATACTCAATACAAGTTTGAGAGAAGGAGGATTCTGGATATGCAACGCGAAACTTCCAACGACAGCTTTCTGGAGTACGGCCAGACCTACCACGAACCCATCAGGCTCACGCAACCTGACCTGATTCACCAGCATCAGACCGCCATCACCCGCCGCTATGTCTCCCAGTTCTATTGTTTTAGCTGTGATACCTATATAGAGGTACATGACGGCATCGGTGTTTTGCTGGTCTCCCATACGGCAAATACCGCCGATGTACAAGAGTTTGCCATGAACCGGCTGATTCACATCAAGCCCAATGTCTATTTTGCGGTGGTTTCTACCACACAAAAGCTGGAATTCGAGCTGTATGCCGAGAGCAACTATTCTCTCCATGTTACCGATTTTCCTTCCCAGTATGAGTTCCTTGCGGTTCTGCCCCGTATTGAAATGCAGAAGATCTTGGGGTATTATTATAGAATCCGCACCCCGAACTACTGCTTTAAGGGTGAGCAGCATAACTTTTTTGAGTTGACGTATGTAGACGAGGGCGAACTTGAAACTGAGGTGGACGGAACACTGTACCAGCTGAAAGACAAGGAACTGATAATCTACGGTCCCGGTCAGTTCCACACCCAGTATACGGATGACAGCCACAACGCATCCTATATGACGGTGCTGTTCGATATGCGCAATCTGACCCCTGTGGAACAGGAGGTCTGGTACGATGCTCTGATCAACCGGGTGTTCCACTATGACCAGAAGATCAACTCCTTAATAAAAGCGTTCGTCCGGGAAAGCACAACCGGCATTCCTTATATGAACAGTCTGATGCTCTGTCTGTTGACTGAGATCATCATCCGGCTTCTGCAAGGAACCTATGCTTCTCCCATGAACCAGCCCAGCAATTCCGTGCACAAGAGTGCAATGGATGAACTGTTTGACCGGATCATTGCCTATATTGATGAAAACATCTACCTTCCTCTGACGATCCCGGAAATCTGCGAACACTTTTCGCTGTCGCGGACGGCGTTGCAGCTGATGTTCAAGAATTCCATCGACCAGTCCCCGAAAAAGTACATCAATGATAAAAAGCTGGAGAGAAGCTGTCAGATGCTGCTGGAAAACCGCTATACCATCAGTGAGATTTCCCTGCGGCTGGGCTACACCTCCATCCACTATTTTTCCAAGTCCTTTAATATGAAGTATCATATGTCGCCCAGTGAGTTTGTAAAGCAGAATCTTCAAAACAAAAAGTGAAAGGAATCCCTCTATGAATATTGGAATGGTTGGAACAGGCTCTATCGCCCACACGATGGCAAAGGAGTTTGCGCGTCCTACAACAATGCCTGTTGTGGCCGTGTGTTCTCGCAACGCAGACACTGGGATTGCAATGGCCCATGAGTTTCATATTCCCATTCCCAAGGTCTATACCGAATACGATGAAATGCTTGCGGACTCGGAAGTGGAACTGGTGTATATCGCCACTCCCAACAGCCTGCACTTTGAGCAGGCCAAGCTGCGCTGCTGGCCGGAAAGCACGTTCTCTGCGAAAAGCCCATCGTCCCCACCTTGGCACAGCTGGATGAACTGCTCAGCCTTGCGGAAGAGCGCCATTTGCACCTGCTGGAGGCTATTACGACCATCGACCACCCGAACTATGGTCTGGCAAAGTTGTTTGCAAAGGAGATCGGTGACATCAAGACGGTATCCTGCACCTTCTGCCAGTATTCCAGCCGGTACGATGCCTTTATGAATGGGCAGACTCCCCCTGTGTTCGACCCCGCCTACTGCGGCGGAGCCTTGATGGACCTCAATATTTATAACATCTATTTTGTGGTAGGGATTTTTGGCGACCCGAAAGCCGTCCACTATTACCCGAACCGCCACGCCAACGGCATCGACACCAGCGGCATCCTGATTCTGGAATACCCGGATTTTGTCTGTCAGTGTACGGCTGCAAAAGATAGCTCTGCGCACAACAGTGCCCAGATCATTGGCACCGAGGGCAGCATCCTGATTGAGCCGGGCAGCAACAACTGCCAGAAACTTGTTGTCACCCGGAAGGAAAAGAACCCTACATCAGTGAAATCTCCGATACGCCTTGGTGGTTTGAAGTTCTTGGCATCTCCAACTTCCTGATTGTTCCGCAGGATGCCGTCAAAGAGCGGCGCATTCGTGCAATGAGATCGGCGGTAGCCGTACTGGAAGCCGCCGGAAAAACGCCCACCTCGACTTCTAACCGTAAAATACAAATCTTTCACCGTTTTTACTCTTGATAAATTAGTAACTACTATCTATAATAATTGTGGATGTTTGGATATCCTATCGGCCGTTACGAACAATCGGCTCTTGCAAGGCAGAGTAAATGATACGAAGGGAAATGTTTCAGGAGGGTAATTATGGCTTTAGTCACTACCAAAGAACTGATGCTTGATGCTCAGAAGAACCATTACGCAATCGGCGCATTCAATGCAGAGAACATGGAGATGGTTCAGGCCATCATCGCTGCTGCAGGAACTGCGTGCACCCGTTATCGTCCAGACCACTCCGGGTACTCTGAAGTACGCTTCTCCGGCTATGTTCCATGCCATGGTCGCAGCTGCCGCTTCCGAGGCTACTGTTCCTGTTGTGATGCACCTTGACCACGGCAGCAGCTACGAGCTGGCTATGAAAGCATTCCGTGCAGGCTACACCTCTGTGATGATCGATGGTTCTCACCATGTTTTCGAGGAAAACATCGAGATCACCAAGGAAGTTGTTCGTGCCTGCCATGCAGCCGGCATCCCTGTGGAAGCTGAGCTGGGCAAGGTCGGCGGCAAGGAAGATGATCTGGACGGCGGCAATGGCAATGGCTACACCGTTCCTTCCGAAGCAGCTGAGTTCGTAGAGCGCACCGGTGTGGATTCTCTGGCTGTTGCTATCGGCACCGCACACGGCGTTTACAAAGGGAACCCCGAAGCTGGACATCGACCGCCTGAGCGAGATCCGCAAGGTCGTTTCTGTTCCTCTGGTGCTGCATGGCACCTCCGGTGTCCCGGATGATGCCGTCCGTGAGTGCGTTGCCCGCGGTATGTGCAAGGTGAACTATGCCACCGATCTCCGCATCGCATTCAGCAAGGGTCTGAAAGAATATCTTGCAGGCGATCCCGAAGCATTTGACCCGAAGAAGTACAGCGCAGTTGGTCGTGAGCAGGTCAAGGAGTACGTCATGAGCAAGATCCTTGTTTGCGGCAGCAACGGCAAGGCATAATTTAGTATTCATCCGTCTTAACCCATATAAGACATTCTTCCTTAAGGATTGGAGCCGGTGCTCTTCGGAGCATCGGCTCTAATTTTTTTTCACTTTAAAGACAGAACCCCGCAGCGGTATGGCAAACCGCTGTGGGGGTTCTATCATGGAAAGAAGAGGTCTTGGATGACTTGTTAAGAATGTAAAAAGACAGGCAGGAGGCCGCGCAGCACTCACTGCCTGTCTTTTTTACGCATGGGATAGAGGGTCTCTTGGTAAATGAAGATATTTATGGAAGTCTTGTGTGCGAATGAAGGGAAGGCACACAAGATCAACGCTATTAAAATACCAAAGCAATTATTTTACGATGCTCTGGACGGCATAACGGGAAATAGTAATAACGATCTTCGGTGCAACTTCCACACGGAGGGTATCCTCATCCTCCATGCTTACGATCTTGCCGTAGATGCCACCAGCAAACATAATGCGGGAACCGACCTTCATGTCCGTATGGACTTCGCCAAGCTCCTTGCGCTTATTGCGCATATTCTTGGCAGAGATCGCATACAGGATGAGACCGATCACGCCCATAATGACTGCCAGCGTAATGCAGGTCCAAATAATTACTTCCCAATTGATCATTGTTTAGATTCCGTCGCTTTCATCAGATTCGGCTTCTTCGGCAGGAGCCTGTAACTCAAAAGATTACCATACAATCCTTGCCGGTGTCAACCAGTTCTTCTGCAAGAGCGCGGGGATCATCTTCCATATCCAGCATCGTAACGCAGTAACGATCATCGGCAGATTCGTGCCGGAAATGACCTCGATCTTCTGATCGGGCCGTGCGTACTTGCACTCAACTGCCGTCTTGAAAGGAGAGCCACCCGGCAGATCGGACAGAACCACGACACCATCGCAGGTGCGGAACTCATCGAATGCGGCGTTGAACTTCTGCGCCAGCTGCTCCGGGGTCATACCCTCTTCAAAGTTGATGTAGCGGACATACTCGTTCTCGCCAGCGATCATCTGAGCGGAAGTGTGGATGCCATCAGCAAAATGGCCGTGGCCGGTAACTACCAAACCGATCATGTTCGTTGCCCTCCTGATTTTTAATTACTTCAGCGTGTACGGATACAGGGTGACACCCTTGACAACACGGTTCACCTCACCAGTGGGGCAGGGGTTGTCCGGGGTAATGCCCAGAGACAGAGACTTCATCAGAGCGATGGTCTGAGCAAACAGGATGAAGTCCAGACCCAGCAGAACGTTCTCCATGTCCTGACCGATCTTGATCTGGACGGGATAGTCGGCCAGCTCCTCGATGCCCTCGCAGTCGTGGTTGTAGACGACGGCGATCTTGTTGCCCTTGCGCTGGTGTGCCATCTCCTTGACCAGATCCAGCTCATAGCGGCGGCGGTACTCATCGTCGCTCAGATAAGCGATGGTCAGGGTGTTATCGTCAATGATGGACTTGGGACCGTGACGGAAGCCCAGCTCGGAATCGTACATGGTAGCGACCTTGCCGGCGGTCAGCTCGAGGGTCTTCAGAGCGGACTCCTGAGCGACGCCCTTCAGGCCGATGTTGCCCAGATAGACGATGCGGTTGTAATCGAACTCATCCACGATCTTCTGGACTTCACCGAACTGGTCATCGAGGAAGTGCTGACCTGCAACGGCCAGCTTCTCGACCTCGGCAGTGATCTCATCCAGCTTGTCCAGATTCAGTGCCAGATAGGTTGCCAGATACATATTGCTGTAGCTAGAGGTCATGGCGAAGGACTGGTCATGGGTCTCGGGGTCAGGTTGATAGCGAAGCAGTTCTTGCGGCTTGCAGCCATCTTGGACAGAGTACCCTCGTGGTTGCAGGTCACGAACAGGTGGTACAGGTTCTGGCAGACGACCTCTGCTGCCTCCACATTGCCCAGAGACTCAGGAGAGTTGCCGGAACGACCAAAGTTCACCAGCAGGGTGGGCTTGGTGCGGGACAGGAAATTCTCCGGGGAGGGAACGATATCGGTGGAAGCGTAGGACTTGACCTTGTAGTTGTACTTGGGGTTCAGAGCCTGGAACAGGGAGTTGCCAACGAACTCGCTGGTGCCTGCGCCGACCAGAACGATGTCGAAGTCATCCTGCTTGACGACCTGATCGATAAAAGCCTGCAGCTCATCCTTGCAGGCAGCCAGCTGTGCACAGGTCTTGCGCCAAGTTGCAGGCTGCTGATAGATCTCATGTGCAGTAAAAGTGGAAGAAGTTTCCTTCATCTTCTCATCAGTCAAATTAAAATGCTCATGGTTTTCTACCTCCTAATCGGTTGGTATTTATCCGAATCATAGACAGGGCTTACCAAAGCGCACTATCCCTTCCTTCCTGTTATATCACACCCCCAAAGCAGAAAACAAGGGGGTAACTGAAAGCCATAACTTTTTGTTTGAAAAAAGACAAACCGAGCCCCTGTTTGCTCTGCCGACCGGGCTCATTTTTTGGCTAAGTTTGCCGAAACAAGTAACAAGTCGATTGAAAATTGTAAATATTTTTCCGAAAGTATGCGGTATAATGGCACAAGGGTAATTCACTCGGAAGGAGGACAATTCAGATGATAATTCAAAGTAAAAAAGTATGGATCGCTGATCAGTTTGTGCCTGCTGCCATCGAGGTCAAAGATGGTAAGATCGTCGGCATTTTCCCCTATGGGACAAAGGATGTAGATGACGATTACGGTGACAAGCGTATCGTCCCCGGCTTTATGGACATCCACTGCCACGGTGCCTATGAGTTTGACACCAACGATGCAAACGAGGAAGGTCTGCGTTACTGGGCAGAGCATATCGTTTCGGAGGGCGTGACCAGCTTTCTGGCTACCACTATCACCCAAAGCGTTGAGGTCCTGACCAATGCCGTTGCCAACGTTGCCCGTGTCATGGAGGGCGGCTACGACGGTGCCGAGATCCTTGGCATCCACTTCGAGGGTCCCTTATCTGGACATGAAGTACAAGGGCGCACAGCCGGAGCAGTTCATTGCAAAACCCAGCGTAGAGCAGTTCAAGCACTATCAGGAAGCTGCACACGGCCATATCCGCTATGTTACGTTGGCTACCGAACAGGACGACAACTTTGAACTGACCCGCTACCTGACTTCGCAGGGTATCGTTGTCAGCATCGGTCACAGTGCCGCCACCTATGAGCAGGCCGTGATGGCCTATGCCAACGGTGCCCGCTCCATGACCCACGTGTACAACGGCATGTCCCCCTTCGCCCACCGCGCCAACGGTCTGGTGGGCGCAGCTACCGCATCCGCACCATGTACGGTGAGATCATCTGCGACGGTTGCCATTCCACCCCGGCTGCTCTGAACAACTACTTTATGAGCAAGGGTCCCGACTATTCTATCATGATCTCCGATGCGCTGATGGCAAAGGGCACCCCCGTGGGCAGCAAGTACATCTTCGGCGGCAACGAGATCGTGATCTACCCGGACGGCAGCGCACACCTGACCTCTACCGGCGGTCTGGCTGGCTCTACCCTGAACATCAACAAGGGCTTGAAGATCCTTGTCGAGGATGCAATGGTACCGTTCAACTATGCGCTGAACGCCTGCACCATCAACCCGGCACGCTGCCTGCATCTGGATGACCGCAAGGGTTCCATCCAGATCGGCAAGGATGCCGACCTTGTGGTGCTGGACGACAACTACGATGTGCTGCAGACCTATTGCAAGGGTCAGGCAAAGCTGTAAGATCTTGATTCAATAAAAAGGAGAATAGAAATGAAACACCCGCTTCAGGAAATGATGGACAAGCGCCGCCAGGGCATCCGCTGCGGCATCCCCTCTTATTGCAGTGCCAACGAACTGGTAATCGAGATCGCCCTGCGCCGTGCAAAGGAGCGCAACATCCCTGTTCTGATCGAGGCAACTGCCAACCAGGTCAACCAGTTTGGCGGCTACACCGGCATGAAGCCCGCCGACTTCTACCAGATGGTCCTGAAAATGGCCAAGGACATCGACCTGCCCGAGAACATGATGATCCTGGCAGGCGACCACCTCGGACCTCTGACTTGGCAGAAGCTGCCGGAGTCCGAAGCAATGGAAAACTCCGTGGAGCTGGTTTACCAGTATGCGCGCGCCGGTTTTACCAAGATCCATCTGGACACCAGCATGAAGGTTGCGGACGACCCGGAAGGCCTGCTCCAGACCGAAGTCATCGCTCGCCGTGGCGCAAAGCTGTACAAGGCTGCTATGAAGGGCTACGAGGAACTGAAAGCTGAGAAGCCGGATGCAATGCGCCCGGTGTTCGTTATCGGCAGTGAAGTGCCCATCCCCGGTGGTGCAACCGAGGCAGAGGATACGCTGGCTGTCACCAAGCCCGAAGCATTCCGTGATACCGTTTCCACCTATCAGCGCGTCTGGACTGAGGAAGGCGTTGGCGAGGGCATGAAGGACGTTATCGCAGTCGTTGTCCAGCCCGGTGTGGAGTTTGGCGATGAGCAGGTGTTCGACTACAACCCCGCCGCAGCCGTTGACCTGTGCGCCGCTCTGAAGGAGTTCCCCGACATCTGCTTCGAGGGCCACTCTACCGACTACCAGACCGCAACCGACCTGTACAACATGGTCACCGACGGCATTGCTATCCTGAAGGTCGGTCCTGCTCTGACCTTTGGTCTGCGCGAGGCTCTGTTCTCTCTGAGCATGATGGAAAAGGAGTTGGTGCCGGAAGAAAAGCGCGCCAACTTCATCGAAACGCTGGATCAGGTCATGCTGGCTTCCCCTGCAAACTGGGAGAAGCACTATCACGGCGACGAGAAGCATCTGGCACAGTGCCGCAAGTACAGCTACTCCGACCGCGCCCGCTACTACATCGGTCAGCCCGAGGTGGTGGCCGCCATGAACAAGCTGTTCGACAATCTCCGCGAGTACCCCATCCCGATGAATATGCTCCACCAGTATATGCCCATCAGCTACGCAAAGATCCGCGAGGGCAAGCTGAAGCTCGACCCGCGCGAGCTGGCCATGGACGGCATCGTGCAGTTCATGCTGGACTACGAGAGCGCCGTCTGATCTGCCCTTTTTGCACGCTAAAGAAGAAGGAAATGAAGGAGAACCCATGAAACAGTTTACTTATACCATCAAAGATGAACTCGGCGTCCACGCACGTCCCGCCGGCCTGCTGGTCAAGCTGGCCAAGCAGTATACCAGCACCATCACCATCGAAAGAACGGCAAGACCTGCGATATGCGCAAGCTGATGGCAGTCATGGGACTTGGCATCAAGCAGGGCGAAACCATCACCGTCACGGTTGAGGGTGAGGATGAGACCGTCGCCGCAGAAGAAATTGCTGCATTCCTGAATGAGAACGTTTGATCGGCTCATCTGATTTGACATCCACGGTAGCAGATTCCTCCTGCTAAAACTGCCCGGAACGATAGGAGAAGGTCGTTCCGGGCAGTTTTTATAGTATTCAGAATTTTTGATGACCCACAGAATCAGGATGATGGCAATTGCCACAGCGAGCGTGATCAGGAAGCTGTGGTCTTTCTTTCCGTTTTCCGGTTCGGCAGGCGCTGTGGGCTTCTGCTCTTGTTTCAAAGAGGTAATACCATCCCCAGCCGCTTCTTCTTGGGGTTGTTATTGCGGCGGTAGATGCGGTTCAGCGTTCCCATGTAGTGGCTGTAATCCACAGGTGCCGAATCCTGTTGCGAGGTGGTTTCCGGTTTCTTGTTTTCTTCCATAATCGTGGTGTCCTTTCCGTCCGTTCAGCGGGTGCTGTATTTCTTTTATTATAACATATCATCTGCAAAAAATCTTGTTTTTCTATCGGGATTTTAAGAGCGTCCTTTATTATTTTTCTCATGATAGCCGTTTTCGTTCCGCCAATAGACAGCGTTCGTTTTGTATGCTAGACTAGGTGTATCAAAATGTCAGGAGGTAGGTGTTTTATGAACTGTCCCGTTTGTCATGCTGAAATGGTTTTGGATTACAAGATCAAGATTGAAAACGGTATGCTCTTTAACTTGGTCACGATCAAAAGAAAAACGACCAGAAAAAAGTAAAAGCGGCATTCTGTCCTTCCTGCGGTAAGATCGAATTGTACACTGACATTCCTTCCGGTGAAAAAAAGAATAAACACATCCAGTTTCCGGGGATGCTGAAACGATGCTCCCCGGATAGGAGGTAAGAGAACCTATGCACTTTACAACTGTTACTGCAAATCCCTGCGTTGACCGCACGATTCAGGTGGATTCCGTCAACCTTGGTCATAGCCACCGTATCCAGAAAACGATTTGCGACTTTTCCGGCAAAGGCATCAATGTTTCGCTGGCACTTACCCAGCTTGGAATGCCGGTCAAAAGCGTCTGCCTGAGCCATTCAGATGGAGAAGCAGCGGATTTCTTCAAGCAAAGAGATATGGATGCAGAGCTTATCCCCGTCCCCGGAAATGTCCGTATCAATATCAAGCTGTTTGAAACCTCTACGGGCTGCATGACGGAATTCAACGAAAAAGGCTCTCCTCTACATCCCGAAACTGCCGTGGATGTTATTCGCGCTGTCAAAAATGTTCTGCCCACAACATCGGTGCTGATCCTTGGCGGCAGTGTGCCACCGGGCTTTCCTGACGACTTCTACTATGAACTTGGCAAAAGCGCACAGGAATATGACGTGCCCTTTATTCTGGACGCATCGGGTCCGCTGCTCCTGAACGGAATGGAGGCGGCTCCTGTTCTGATTAAACCCAACGAAGAAGAATACTATGCCACATTCGGCGTTCATCCCAGTGTAACGCAGGAGTTCTGCGCAAGCTATCGCCAGATTCTCATGGAACACAACATCGCCTACGGCGCAGTTTCTCTTGGCGAAAAGGGTGCGTTGCTGGTCACGCCGGAGGCTGCATGGTATTCAGAACCTGTCTCGGTGGATGTAAAGGGCGTTCAAGGTGCGGGAGATTCCATGGTATCCGGTTTTGCCTATGCAATCGCCAAACAGCACACGCAAGGCGACCAGCTGCTTAAAATGGCAGTTTCCTGTGCACACGCTTCTCTGGAACTTCCCGGTACACAAATGTGCACCATGTCAGGCGTGGAAAAAAGATTCCCGCTGACACCTGTTAAGCAGCTCTGTACGTTTTAATTTGAATCCGCTTTCTTACAGCCACCGGTTTTGTCTTGACCGGTGGCTTTTGTTATATCTCGCAATTGCAGAAGCCTGAACACAAAAAGACCACCAGTCGAAAAAACGGCTGGTGGTTTTATTTACTTATGATGAATCATCGGAAGCTGCTTGACCTTATTTCCGACTTTTTGCGTTCCAGTGAGAACACCATGTCTGGAGTGCGCTCAAAGAATCCTATATCACGCCGCCAGCTTGTGCCACATTTGCAGTGGAACAGGCCAATGAACTGCTGCTTCATTTTACGTCCGCAGTTCGGACAAACTCGTTTGCTGGCTCCCATAATAGTTTACTGGAGCTTGGCGATAATTTCATCGGCAGACATACCGCTGGCAAGCAGCTTTTTCAATACAGATTCTGCTTCAGCTTTCTTAGATTCTTCAGCGGCCTTTTTTTCGGCTGCAACCTTTTTGCCTCTGCTTTAGAAAGATCCTTTGTTGCAACCTTCAACGCAGATTTTTTACTTTTCAGCTGGTCTTTCAGTGCGCTGATGTTGTCAGACAGCGCGGCGATCTCGGTTTCAATTTGTTCCTTGGCTGCGGTCTTTTCAGCAACAATAGCCGCATAGTCAATATTTGCTTTCTTAGTACGCACTGCATTCTTGCTTCCTTTTGGTCTAGCCATAATAGTCCCTCCATCTAGTATTGGAATTTAGCTATAAGTATATTCTTTCTGCCTCGAAATGGCAATACTCTTTCACTTCTTAAACGCTATATGTGGATGGTGAGTCAATGCTCTCACTACTCGAAACTTCGTACTTTTTATACGGCGAAAAGGATTATAATTTTCTGCGTAGTACGGTATAATAGGCGAAAAGTTTACTGTACGAAAGTGAGGAGTGGCGGTGGACAACATTCTGAATACCATAACCGCCTACCGTGAAGAGCGCAAATGGTCGCTTTACGATTTAGCAACTCATGCAGAAATGAAATCGACCACCATTTCCACATGGTACAACAACAATGCGACCCCGACCATTCCTTCGCTTGTAAAGATCTGCGATGCCTTTCAGATCACGCTTTCTGAGTTTTTTGCAAAGGCAGAGGGAAGTGAGTCTACCCCGGTGGTACTTACACCTCAGCAAATGCAGCTTATTGATCGGTGGTCGGTGCTGCGCCCCGACCAGCAGGAGGCCGTACTGAATTTACTAAATACGATTCCCTGATTCTACATGGATAGTAATAGGGGTTATCCCTTTTTCTATCATGGAAGATGTAACTTACATTTTCCATGCTCCGCCCACCTTGCCATCATCGACAAAGAAAGGACGAAGAATCATGAAAAAGAAATTGATTGAGTACAAACCCAGCCCCGGCAGTCAAGTGCGCTGCCGCCGATTGTCTGTCTGTTCTCCGGCCCTGTGGTGTGGCGATTGGCTGCGCTGCTCTGTGGTCGGAGGGCTGGCTTATGTACTTTGATTCTTACATCACAGGAAAACGCATCCAGCAGCTGCGCAAAACCAAAGGCTTAACGCAAGAGCAATTTGCCGTAAAGCTGAATATCAGTGACCGCCATTTGGGAAAGATCGAACGAGGGGAAGGCACTGCTTCCATAGATTTGTTGGTAGAAGTAGCCATTTCACTGAACACCACTCTGGACTTTTTGATTCTTGGCGTATTGGACACTCCACGGGAAAGGGAGCTTAATGCACAGATCAAAAAGCAGCACCAGAAAATCCAGATCTTCAAAAATAAGCTGAGTAATCTTATTGACGAGCTGGATACTTCTGCATCTGTATAACCACCATAAAGAAGTCGAGAAGCGATTCTCGGCTTCTTTTTTTGTACCATTTTTCTGACGCATCTACGAAAAACCGGAACTGGTAGTTCCGATTTTCGAAAAAATCCGCTCAAAAAGTTGCAAAACCGGAACTACCAGTTCCTTAAAAAAGACAGTGTTTCTACGATAAACTATTGTCACAGCAAGGGCAACACCCCAGACGGGGAGAAGCCCAAAGCTGTAAAGCGTACCTTGAAAACTGAATATCATTCCTCGGACAAAATAATGAAACTTCCGTAATTCGCGGCCCGGCCATAAAGAAGGCGGGGTGGCTGAAAGGCCAATGACGGTGTGGGCGAAACTCCCCACTAACCGAGGTGCATTCCAAACCCACCGGGCGTCGAGGACAAATAGGGTGGGACACTTAAAACAAAATCTTCAAAGCCCACCACCGGGATTCTTCTGAATCAAGGCAGTGGGCTTTTTTCCATACCGAACATTCACTATAACGATACGGAGGTAATGATTATGAGCCGTGATTTTTCTCGCAAGACCGACGAATCGACCTTGACCACCCTCTGCCCCCGCTGCTTGGATGCGTTCCTCAATGCCCGTGGCATCCGTGTCCGCCGTGCAGACCCCAGACAGACCATTAAGGAGCCTTGCACCTACTGCCAGACCCGCTTTGGGTTTGACTATTACATCCAGCCCACCAGCCCGAAAACCACCTACTTTAAGAAAGGACGGTTTGATGATGAATCTGAATGCGCTTAAAGTTGACCCTGAATTTCAGGGCAAGATTCCACCGCTGACCTTTGAAGAACTTAACCAGCTGGAAGCCAACATCCTGCGGGATGGACGCATCATCAATCCCATCATCGTGTGGGAGGGCTGATTGTGGACGGACACAACCGTTTCATCATCGCCAAGAAGCACCCGGAAATCCCGTTCACTGTTCATGAAACGGAGTTTGCAAACCGCTATGAGGCCATCATCTGGATTTGCAAAAACCAACTGGGGCGGCGCAACCTCACCCCGGAACAGAAGAAGTACCTCATTGGGAAACAATACGAAGCCGAGAAGTTAAACCATGGCGGTGATCAGAAAAGTAACCTTAAAAAATCGACTGGCCAAAATGGCCAGTCGATTGACAAACGGTGGACACGTCAACGAATCGCCGATGAAAACGGTGTCAATGACAGCTTTGTAAAAGGGCTGAGCAGTTTTCCAAGGGCGTGGATGCCGCCGAAAAAGCTGTTCCCGGCACCCGTCAGAAAGTCCTTACTGGCGAGGTAAAACCGACCGCTGCTGAGATCGCATCCGTTGCCCGCGCCCCTCCCGAAGAACGTCCGGCTCTGGTGGCAGAGATCTGCAAACCCAAAGACCAGAAGAAAGCCGCCATGACCAGAACAACACCGCCCCCAGCAGCCAAACCGCTTTCCGATTCCAGTACATCCGAGGAAGAATCTACGGACGAAGAACTGGTTCACACTCCGGCTCCGCAGGAGCAGACTTTTCCACAAGGAGCGAACGAACCGTTGAAAATCGACCGCCAGCAGATTCTTGAAATCGCAAACAGCCGCTATATACCCAAACGACTTGCCGATGGGACTGCGATGCTTTGCGAGGTATCGGGAGCCGCCAACAGTATGATGCGTCGCTGGGAAAGCGTTTTCCGGGAATATCCCGACATTCTGTCCGATGCAGGGAACCGTGCATCCGTAGGACGAACGATTCAGAAATTGAGAGATTACCTGAAAAATCTGGAAGATAAGATGGAGGAACTGCTATGAAGAATATGAACTGCGTCAACACCATGCCTGAGATCATGCCCGAAATCACAGATGAAGCAATCATCGAAGCCCTTTTCGCTCAGCGGCCTTACGAAGAAAAGGTCATCAACAGTGCCTTTCTCGAAATCCCTGCGGAATATCAGCGCAAGCTGAACATTCCCAATGTCGAAAAGATGTCGGCAGAGTTCACTGAGCTGATTGCCAACCCGCCCAAGGTCAGTTACCGGGACGGTCACTACTTCGTCTTTGACGGTCAGCATACCATCGTGACCCGTCGGGCGATGAACGGCGGGCAGGATCTTCCGATCATCTGCAAAGTGTACGAGGGACTGACAGAGGAAGAAGAAGCCATGCTGTTTTCCCGGCAGACGGGCGTTTCCACGCCGCTGACCGCTGGCGCAGAGCTGCGCGCCGCTTTGGTGGGCAAAGACCCGGAATCTCTCGCATTCGTGAAAGCCACCGAAAGCACAGGTCTGCAGCTTGGTCTGGACAGCTACCGTGCTCCGTGGAAGATCATCTGCATCCGCACGGCTTTCAAGGAGTACAAAGCCTACGGCGAAGACCTTTACAAAGAAGCCCTGACCATGCTGGCAAGGGCTGGGAGGGTGACCCCTGATTCCCTCCGCTCCGGCATCCTGCAAGGCATGGTTCGCTTTGTGGCTCTGTATCAGGGCGAGTATGACCCGGAGCGTCTGGTCAAGCGGCTGCACACTGTTCATCCCATGACGTTGGTAAACGACGAGAAATCTCTGAGCGGCACGGTCAGCTACAAATATATGATGCTGATCCTGCGCACCTACAACGGTGCCAGTCGCCGCTTTAATCTGCCTATCAAGCAGTGATGTTCTCCTATGGTAACAGTCCTAAAACGCCGCAGAAGCCGTCCGTAGGGCGGCTTTTGCCTACATAAGAAAGAGGGGGATGATTGCTACCGTTTATGTAACAAAGAATTTCGGCTTTCGCCGGGGCGAGATCTACTTTGCAGACCTTGACCCGCACTATGGTTCCGAGCAGGGCGGTAAACGCCCTGTTATTGTGATTCAAAATAATACAGGAAATAAATTTGCGCCGACTGTGATCGTGGCTGCTGTAACTCAAAAGTCTCCAAAAAGCCAAACCAGCCCACCCATGTTCTCATTGAGCAGAACCCCTGCATTCAGCCGTCCGTCTGTGGTGCTGCTGGAACAGATTTTCACCATTGATAAAGAGCGCATCAACAGTTTTATGGGAATGACCAGTGAGTGGGAGATGGCGCAAATTGAAAAAGCCCTGAAATGCAGTCTGGCATTGGATCGGGAGAATATGAACCAAGAAAGGGGGGAATCTGTTTGGGTGAGGAAAATCTGAATCCCCGTGATGCGTACCGTGTGATGCTCCGGGATTACCCGGATGTATTGAACATCGACCAGATGTGCGAGGTATTGAGCGTCAGCACAAAACCGGGTATGCTCTTCTAAAAAAAAGGGAGCGTCCAGCATTTGAAGGTCGGACGCTCCTACCGCATCCCCAAGGCACATCTTTTGACCTATCTCATCGGATTCGCACCCGGTCACACCATCCGGGCGTGACATCTTGCATTCTCTCCTGCCGTTGGGTACACTGATGGTGTCAGCGGCAGAAGTTACATATTCAAGTGGATGCAAAGACAGGAGGTAACACTATGGTAGCAGGGCATCTGCAAGAAAAAAATGACTTCTATTACATCGTTCTGAGTTACAAGGACGCAGCTGGAAAGCGAAAGACCAAGTGGGAAGCCACCGGTCTGTCCGTCAAGAGGAATAAGAAGAAAGCCGAGGCTCTTTTGCTGGAGCGTCGGCGGAACTTCATGGTTCCCGCCGCACCTGCGGAGATCCGCTTAGACGATGACATTCTCTTTTCGGACTTCATGCTGAAATGGCTGGAAGTTGCGAAAAGCTCTATCCAGATCACGACCTATGCCAGCTATCAGGGAATGGTGGAGCGTGTGATCGTTCCCTATTTCCGCAAGCGCGGAATCAAGCTGGTAGACCTGAAAGCCACCGACTTGCAGGATTTCTACAACAAGCAGCTTGAACGGGTCAAGGCAAATTCGGTGATCCATTACCATGCAAACATCCACAAGGCGCTGAAGTATGCGGTGAAGATCGACCTGATCCCCACCAATCCGGCAGATAAGGTCGAGCGTCCGAAGAAGAACGAGTTCAAAGGCAGCTATTACAGTGCCGATGAGATTCACGCTTTGACGGAGATCGCAGAGGGCACCAAACTGGAGATCCCGGTTCTGCTGGCATCCTTCTACGGCCTGCGCCGCAGCGAGGTGCTGGGTCTGAAATGGGATGCCATCGACTTTGAAGCCAACACGTTGGAGATCAAGCACATCGTCACGCAGGCATCCATCGACGGCAAAAAGGTTCTGGTGCAGGCTGATCGTGCAAAAACGAAGTCCAGCCTGCGGACGCTGCCCCTTGTGCCGCCCATCCGTGACCGTCTGCTGATGCTGAAAGGTCAGCAGGACACCTACCGCCGCCTGTGCGGTAAAAGCTACAATCGGGATTATCTCGGCTATCTGTGTGTGGACGAGATTGGGAACATCATCCGTCCCAACTACGTTTCCGAGCAGTTCCCGGAGCTGTTGGAGAAAAACGGTCTGCGTCCTATCCGCTTCCACGATCTGCGCCACAGCTGCGCCAGCCTTCTTCTGGCAAACGGCGTTCCCATGAAGCAGATTCAGGAATGGCTGGGTCACAGCGACTTCTCCACCACCGCCAATATTTACGCCCACCTCGATTACGCTTCCAAGCTCTCGTCTGCACAGGCGATGCTGGAGGGGCTGGGCTATGGCAATGCGTCAGCATGATGCCATACGCCCCAAGACAGGGTGGACGGGCGATGTTCCGGCAAAAAAGAATGGACAGACGAATAAAATTCATCTGTCCATTCGATTTGGCGGAGCATCAGGGAGTCGAACCCTGGCACCGGTCTCCCGGCCTATCGCATTTCGAGTGCGACCTCTTACGACCACTTGAGTAATGCTCCAGATATTAAATTCTTAGAATGCACCGTGCATTCGGGGGAAAACTTTTGAGAGAATTTCAGGAGAGAACGACCGAAAATCGTTCGCTCTCGAAGTCGGAAAACCCGCATGAAACCTAGCAAAACCGGAAATCCACTTCCAAAAAGCCAGTTAGATTTCGAGTCGTTCTCGTTACGACCACTTCGATACATCTCCACAATAAACCTTATATAGTATAGCAAAAAAAGCCTGTTGGCGTCAACACTTTTTCGCGTTCCAAGCTCCCGGGTCTGCTGTGCGGCAGACCCGGAGCTTTTTGCACTTTTGAGCGGAACATGGAAAAATTTGCGAAAAGGGACTGGTATTTTTGCAGGGTTTGAGTATAATAGAGAAGATATAGAGGATATAGTTCAAATTTGAAGTAAAAAGGAGAATCACATCCATGGCACAGTCAAAACAGGACATGGGCAGTGGGAACGTCCGCAGCCTGATGCTGCAGCTCATGATCCCTGCGGTGGTAGCGCAGGTCGTGAACCTGTTGTATAACATCGTGGACCGCATTTACATCGGACATATCGCCGGCATCGGCGCGGCAGCGCTGACCGGCGTGGGACTGTTCACCCCCATCCTTGATGCTGCTGAACGCGTTCGCCATGCTGGTGGGCGCGGGCGGCGCGCCCCGCACCGCCATTGCGCTGGGACAGGGCGACAAGGAGCAGGCAGAAAAGATCATTTCCAACAGCTTTACCATGCTGCTGCTCTTTTCGGTGGTGCTGACCATCGGCTTCTATGCCGGGGCGCCCGATGCTGCTTGCGGCTGTTTGGTGCCAGCGATGCCACCCTGCCGTATGCCCTGAGCTACAGCCGCATCTACATTCTGGGCTCGGTGTTCGTGCTGCTGGTCATGGGCATGAACCCCTTCATCACGACCCAGGGCTTTGCGAAGATCAGTATGCTCACCACCGTCATCGGCGCGGTCATCAACATCATCCTGGACCCCATCCTCATCTTTGTGCTGGACATGGGCGTGCAGGGTGCTGCCATTGCCACCGTGCTCAGTCAGGCCGTGGGCGCGGCGTGGATCCTGCAATTCCTTACCGGCAAAACAAGACGATCCTGCGCCTGCGCAAGGACTATCTGCGCCCGGAGCGCAAGGTCATCCTGCCCGTGCTGGGACTGGGCATCTCCACCTTTGTGATGCTTTCCACCGAGAGTCTGCTCTCCATCAGCTTCAGTTCCAGTCTGGCCCGCTACGGCGGTGACGTGGCGGTGGGTGCCATGACGGTGATCACCAGCGTGTCCCAGCTCTGTACCCTGCCCATTCAGGGCATCTGCCAGGGCGGCCAGCCGGTAATGAGCTTCAATTTCGGTGCGGGCAAAAAGCCCCGCGTCAAGGAGGCGTTCCGCTTTCCAGCTGACCCTGTGCGGCTGCTACACCTGCCGTGTTCTGGCTGCTGATGATGCTGGTACCCGGGGCGGTGGCGGGCATTTTCACCTCGGACACCGCACTGATCCAGTACACCACCTGGGCCATGCGCATTTACATGGCGGGCATTTTTGCCATGGGCTTCCAGATCGCCTGCCAGCAGAGCTTTATGGCTGGGACAGGCCAAGGTCAGCCTGCTGCTGGCCTGTCTGCGCAAGATCATTTTGCTGATCCCGCTCATCTTCATTCTGCCGCACCTGCTGCCGAACCCGGTGTTCGGCGCCACCATCACCACCATTTCTGGCGGAGCCGGTCAGCGACATTCTGACAGGGCCGCCACCATCACCACCATCACCTTCTCCTTCCCGGTTCGATGAGGTCTGTAACGATGAACTCAGTCTTTTTGGCAGTCACAGGCAGTATCCTCCCTTGGGGTCTTTTGCTAAGGATACCACACTGGGACAAAAAGTGCAAAGTCCTGCACATTATTGAAAGCGATCGGTCACGGCGTCACCAGCGTACCATCCGGGATACGGCTCTGGGTCCACTCATGGGGACGGTAGCGCACCGGATACTTGACGATCTCCTCTTCGTCGATATCCACACCGATGCCCGGACGCTCAATAGGGTAGAAGTAGCCGCCTTTTGCCTCGTTGTAGCCGGGGAACACTGCCTTGATCTTGTCTTTCAGCTCGATGTTCTCCTGAATGGCGGCATTATGCAGATGGATGTTCAGGTGGGTATTCACCGCCACCCCGATGGGGGTAATGTCCGATGGGGTGTGCCATGCGATACGCACGCCAAAGGGTTCGCAGAAGTGCGCCAGCTTTACCGCCGGGGTAATGCCGCCCAGCTGGGAAACATGGCAGCGCAGGTAGTCCACCCGGCGGTTCACGACCAGTTCTTTCCACTCCATGGGATTGTTGAACAGCTCACCGGTAGCCACCGGGGTAGCGCACTGGCTGCGCAGCTGTGCCAGCCACTCGTTCTGATCCGGCGGCAGCAGATCCTCTACAAAATAGGGCTGGTAGGGTTCCAGCTCTTTGGCAAATCGGATCGCCTGATTTGGGGTCAGACGCTCGTGCACATCATGAAGGATGTGGAAGGCGCTGCCGTACTTTTCCCGCAGCTTGCCGAACATATATACCGTGTTTCGCATATAGTCGTCCGGGTCAAAATAAGTGCCGGGAATGGGGGATTCCGGGGTGCGCAGCGCATCCGGGATACCGCCGTAAAAACCCAGCTGACAACGGATATGACGGTAGCCCTCCTTGTAGATGCGGTCCACCTCGCGGTATAATCCTTCCAGATCATCCGCCACGGCGTGGGTATAGGCCGGGATGGCGGTGCGTGCTTTGCCGCCCAGCAGCTGGTACAGGGGCATATCTGCCAGCTTGCCCTTGATATCCCACAGCGCCATGTCGATGCCTGCCACGGCGTTGTTCAGCACCGGGCCGTTGCGCCAGTAGGAATTGACCATCATCAGGTTCCACAGGTCTTCAATATCGTTGGCATCGCGTCCGATCAGGATGGGCTTGAGGTAATCCTCCACCGCGCATTTCACCGCCAGCGGCCGCTGCTGGAAGGTTGCGCAGCCCACACCATAAACGCCCTTATTCGTGAGCACCTTGACAGCCACCAGATTATGGCGTTCCGGGTTTGTGACAAAGCATTTGATATCTGTAATGATCGTTGGTTTCATAAAAGCACCTCTTGGAACAGATTGAAAGGGTTTGCATATCTTCTACTACAAGTCTATTCAACCATACCTTGGGCGGCAAATCAATTCCTGCTTTTTATTTGACGGAAACCGCAAAATAAAACAGTCCAATTTTTGAAACTAAAATCATTTAACAGCATGTTATCGTTGTTTTTGAAATCATTCTAGAGAAATGGTATGTTTTACAATGAAATTTTTCCGTGGTATATTAGCGTCACAACGCACGTGCTGGATTTTCGCTTTGGAACACAATCAAGGAAAAAGGAAACCGAAGAAGGAGGCTCTCCCTTATGGAAAAGACTGAAGTCGTCGCAAAAATCATCGAGTATGTCGGCGGCAAAGACAATGTTGTGAACACTTGGCATTGCATGACCCGTCTGCGCTTTGAGCTCAAGGATACCAGCAAGATCCAGGAGGACGCCATCAAGGCGCTGGATGGTGTCATTGGCGTGCAGTTTGCCAAAGGCCAGCTGCAGATCGTGCTTGGCACCAGCGTCCATAAATATTATGACATCGCCCTGCAGATGCTGGATCTGAAGGAGGATATCGCAGCTCCCGCCCAGCCGGAAAAAGAAGAAGGACTTTATTTCCTGGTTCATGGATATGGTATCCGGCGTATTCGGCCCCATCGTGCCCGCCATTGCCGGTGCCGGTATGATCAAGGGTCTTATGGGCGGTCTGGTGGCTCTGGGCGTGGTTTCCAATGCTACCGATACCTATAAGATCATTGATATGCTTGCCAGCGGTGTGTTTACCTTCCTGCCGTTCTTCATCGCCGCATCGGCCGCAAAAAAATTCAAGACCAACCAGTATCTGGCCATTGCCATTGCCGCCACTCTGATGTACCCCACCATGGTGGATGCTGCCAAGGCAGGCGAGCTCAGCAACTTTATGTTTGCAGGCATCCTGCCCATTCCGGTATTCAACTATTCCGGTTCGGTCATTCCCATCATCTTCGGTGTATTTGCCCTGAGCTACATCTACAAGTGGGTCGATAATATCGTTCCCGAAGCCGCCCGCACCGTTATCACCCCCACCATCACCCTGTTCCTTTCCGGCTTCTTTGCCCTGACGGTCATCGGCCCCGCGGGCATCTATATCGGTAAAGGTCTGGCATGGATGCTGGATGTGCTGTTCGGTATCTCTCCCATCTTTGCCGGTGTCGTCATGGGTCTGATCCGCCCCGCTTCCATTCTGGTGGGTATGCACCACGCCATGACTCCTATTGCTCTGGAGAACTTTGCCACCAAGGGCTACGACATGCTCATGCCTATGATGTTCATTGCAAATCTGTCCATTGTGGGTGCCGCCGCAGGCTGCTATTTCAAAGAAAAAGAGCCAAAAGGAACGTTCCATCGTTCTGTCCTCCGTTCTGTCCGGCATTCTGGGCATCACCGAGCCTGCTCTGTTCGGCGTGCTGACCAAGTACAAGAAGGGTTTCCTTGCTGCCACCATCGGCAGCTGCGTGGGCAGCGCCTTCATCGGTGCCTTTGGTGTGCGCCTGTACGGCTACATCACCTCCA
>VOFG01002527.1_pt1 | contig 28991 bp, 50 predicted proteins | sample 5384171 | NCBI WGS metagenome assembly VOFG01 (sample SAMN12384726, study PRJNA508395) | human gut metagenome | isolation source: healthy gut F | host: Homo sapiens
ACGAGAAGATGTAGAGCAGATACAAAGACGGAATGGTGTGGAAATGCGCGAAGATCGTATAGACCCAGATCACGCGGAACACGCATGAGCCCATGATCACGATCACCGTCGGCACAAAGCTGCGGCCAAGGCCGCGGCAGGCAGCGATGGTGCAGTCCATGAAGGCGCTGACGCAGTAGGAGAAGCACATGATCCGCATCCGCTCCATGCCTGCGGAGACGACGTCCGCGTCGTTTGTGAAGATGTACAGAAACGGTTCGCCGCACAGAAGAAACGCCGCGCCGAGAACCGCCGCGATCGCGAACGAATAGCCGAGGCTGATGTAATAGCTCTTCATCATCCGGTCCTTTTTCCCTGCGCCCCAATTCTGGCCCATGAAGGTCGAGCAGGCGGTATAGAACGCGGCCATGACATTATAAATCACGTTGTCCACGTTGACCGCGGCGGAGTTGCCGGAAACGACGGTCGAATCAAACGAGTTGATGCCGACCTGAATGAACAGATTCGCGACCGCAAAGATCATATGCTGGATCCCCGCCGGGACGCCGAGGCCGAGAATACGCCCGACCTCGCTGCCATGCAGGCGCAGAAGCTTCCACTCCACGCGGCAGCTGTCTGTCAGCCGCGTCATGTGCAGAAGCACCAGAACCGCCGACAGATTGTGAGATGATGCTTGCCAGCGCCACGCCGTCGGCGGCCATTTTGCAGACGATGACGAAGAACAGAAATTCTGAAGAATGCTGATGCCATTGTTCGCGAAGAGCTGGATGCATACAACGAGCGTTTGTTCCAGGAAACGGGCGAACGCAACAGCGAGCATAGCTGCTGGCAGTACTTCGCGGTTCTGCCCGACATAAGAGCGTTGGTGTTATGGGCGACGAGCGCACGTATCAGCGCCCCATCATCCTGCGTGCTGTAGAGTCAAGCGACACCGCCGACGCCGACTGGGCAAAGCTCCCCCTACGACGTGTTGGCTAAGATTTCCAGCCGCACATTGTTGCTGAAGTTCCCGGCGCCAACCGCGTGTGCTACGACATCACGTCTAAGCCCCTGCCACGATTGAATGGGAGTAGGAAATTCCTTAGTTATGGGGGTATAAATCGCTTAGACGATAACGAGTACCCCCAATAAGCCTCTAATTTGATATACTGGCTCCAACGAAGATTGGAGCCAGTATGCGTTTGTTCCCCTAGAGAAAACTACCTGAAGAAGATCGCGGCTTCTACCATGACGACGGGATGATCAAAGGTCATCACCGGCGTCCGCCGCTGTGGCAAGTCCTGCCTCATGCAGTGCATCGCCGAAAGAGCTGAAGGTCGAAGGCGTCGATGATGGGCATATCGTCTTCTTCGACCTAGACCGGTACGGTACCGATCCGTCAAAGCCCGGAACAGCTCGAGGCCCTCGTCGAGCCCCCTGCTCGCCGTCTCGGGGACGAAGTACCTTTTTCATCGACGAGGTGCAGAACGTCGATGGCTTCGAAGACGTGCTCAACGGGTTGCGCACCGAAGGCGGCTTCTCCATCTTCATCACCGGGTCGAACTCCTACCTGCTCTCGGGCGAACTGGCCACTGAAGCTGACCGGGCGCTACATCGAATTCGAGATGCAGACGCTGGACTTCGGCGAGTATTGCCAGATGAAGCGCTTCTTGGGGCTGCCCGTGAACCCGAATCTGGTCGCGGAGTTCGACGCCTACATCCTCGAGGGCGGTTTCCTGGGAAGGCGATGGATTACCCCCGGCTCGCCGACAAGCGCGCCTACGTCGCCGCGGTAATCCAGGAGATCTTCGAGAAGGACATCCGCAGGCGCGTGAAGATCAAGAACGTCTCCGTGTTCAACCAGGTGCGCGTTTTACGTCATCAACAACTTTCGGCGCCACCACGTCGCTTGCGAACATCCAATCAGACCTCGAGAGCAAGCAGGGCGTGAAGATAAACGCGAGACGCTCGCGCGATACCTCCAGATCCTCGAAGACGCGAAGATCGTCAGCAAGTGTGCCCGCTTCGACCTGAAATCGCGGAAATCGCTGCGGGTGAGCAAAAGTACTATCTGGCGGACCTGGGCTTCTACTTCGCCCTCAACACCGACAACCGCATCAACTACGGGCCCGTGCTGGAGAACATCGTCTACCGCTACGCTCGCGCAGGGTTGCAAGGTCAGCGTCGGTCGCATCGGGAAGCTGGAATGCGACTTCATCCTCAGAACCCCCGAGATGGGCTATGCATACATTCAAGTAAGCTATGACCATCATGGCCGACCGGTCCACCGAGGAGCGCGAATACCGGCCCTTCACTCAGATTAGGACAACTATCCCAAGTACCTGTTGACGCGAAGCGACCCCATCCAGCGAAGGGACGGCATCATCCACGCGAACATCCCCGAGTTCATGAAGGAAGGGAGGGCATTCTAGAGGGCAATGCCTCCTTTCGATACCCGCCTGCGTGCGGCTGATCTTGAATGGGCGTCTTTAGCCTTCATTTGCTTCTATGCGCCTGCCGCATCGATTCAACGCGCGCCCCTGGCGACGACAGGACTGATAGCAAGCAGACAACCTACCAAGGGCATACCTTTGGTAGATTGCAAGCGAACGCTGTTCCGGCGGTCGAAGACAAAGCCGCCGGTAACGACTCTTTAATTTATCTCCCTTGCGCATCCCTCTTGACTTGCAGGAGCACGAGCCGATAAAGCCACCGGCTACGATTCGCTTCGCCAAATAGGCTTCAATAAAGACAATCACCCGCTTTGTCATTCGCTTCGAGTAATCCCGAACCCCAAAACCTGTTCGTTTTTGTCCCGGGGACAAAACGAAACTGCGGCCTTCGGCAGCCGAAAAGTTATCTGCGCTGTCCCACGTTTCGTCCCAAACACCCACGCAAAGTCACGCGGCGGGATTTGGCGGTAAGACGGCTATAATCGACGACCCAACCGGAATAGGCTGGAATGACGCCACGGCAAACGAGCGTGAAAGAGTGGGAATAGGTTATACGTAGTTATTGAACGCATAATACCAGGTCGAATACCCTCTACCCGTATTTAGAAGGGGTATCAATTTGCTTTGCGGGCAAAGTTTGATCTGTAGCGGCAATTCTAACGACAGCTTTTTGAAAGCGTAGCATGTCGTTTACGCAACCTTTAAAAAATTGCGATGAATCAAGTCCGTTCGACAGCAGGAGCCTCATCTTTACATGCTGTCATATGGGGCAAAGCAACAAGCAGTCCAACATAACCTTACGCGCGGGATACGTCGATGCAGTTGTCGAATCTGGCGTATTCGGGAGTGAAAGACAGCGCGACATCGCGTGTGGGGCCGTTGCGATGCTTGGCGATTAAGTGTTCGCCGAGGTCCCGCCTCGCGTCGAGTACTCTCTCACAGATCTAGGACAAACCCTCAAGCCTGTTTTAGATGCCATGTGGGCTTGGGGGAGAAAGTTACAAGGAGCGCCTTCGCGATCAGGGTTAACGCAGATAGAGGATGCCCTGTTAAGGCCGAGAAAGCCTGGCTCTGCTGCTCGCGCTCGCATAGAGACTCAGCTATCGCAAGCAGGCATGAGCATTCAGAAAGCTACCTCTCAAAATAATGTCATTTGTCGGTCGATATATGACTCCCGCCGAACCTCTATAACTTGATCTCCTTTGTGGAAATTTCCAATCAGGAATGGCGAATCCGGATCATGCTGCGCTACATTCCGCGCAACCGTTCTACAGTCACAATTGCCATAACAGTACACGCAGCCCCAAACGTGCAGTTTAGGCCCCTTCGCACCGATGGGCTCAACTGCATTGTGAGGAAGGACTCCCCGCTCGCCACACTCAACGAAGTCGGACTAGACGATGTCGTGGGATATCCGCAGGTTGTCTGCTTGCCTGCGAGCATTCGCCGAAAAAGGGTCGGCTGCGCAGGGATCGATTCCCCGCACCGATGATGAACACACCATCACCCTGTTCGACTACCACCGAGGCATCCGCGCTTGTGGACGCCGGATTCGGCTATGCCCCCTCGTCCCCCGCCATCGAGACAATGCCCGACCCCCACCGAAAGGCGCTCGTATGGATAAGCGAAAGGCGAAGGCGACGTTCGGGGCTTATGTGCGACGACGACGCGCGCGGAGATCTGCGCCTCCGTTTCCTGGAAGTTGCCGAAGAAGAGTGCGCACAGATCAAGCCTTTGAGCTGACGATATTCGTGGCAATCCGATTCTCACTTAGCCCAAACCGGACGAAAACTCAAGTCACTGCAGAGTGCTCCGTGAGCCCCGTGCAGCTGATCGCTATCGAGGCATATGGAAACGCTGCCGGAACCGACGAGGGCCTGTGCGTTCAATGCATGCATACCGGGCCTTACGACGGCGAGCCGGCAACTATAAAGGCTATGCGCGCATTTGCAGCCGAGCAGGGATATGCCCTCGACTTCTCCGAAACCCGCTTGCATCACGAGATTTACCTCTCCGACCCGCGTAAGTGCGCGCCGGAGAAACTCAAGACTGTGATCCGCAATCCCGTCAAGCTGGTCTAGCGAGACGAAGCGCCGCGAGCTCCACGCTCCCACTTTTGCGGTTTTTGCAGTTGCCGTCAGCGACAATTGCGCGAACTGCCCGGCCTTTCTTCGGCAGGAAGGCAAGCTTTTTGGTCGATGCGTCCCCAGATGGGCACTTGGTTCCTCTTGTGACGCAGAGCTACGATACTCCCAAAAGCGAAAGATGATTTGAGTTTTAAGAGTAGCAATTTAAGGGGAACAGGCCGAAAACCGCGACAGGTCCCTCAAGGAGACGGTGCCTTTCGTGGCCCGGCCGTTACTTGGGTCCTTGACAATGGCCTGATGCTGAAGCGGATGGGGCGCCTGAGGAAATCCACAATCAATAGAGCTGAGACAAAACGTCCCAAACTCCCTTCGAGCAGCTGAATGTTCCTAAGGTGGTTGATAAAGGTGAGATTATTATAAAGAATGCGATAAAGCACGTCGCCAAGAGGAGGACCGCACATGAGCAATTTTGAAATCGTTCCAGCGTCGAGTGCCGGCGTGCTCGACGTAAGCCCGGCAGCCTCCGACGAGCTTTCGATTCTCGATTCCTTTGAAGCCCTGGAATTCGAATTCGACGTTTCGGTAGACAAGGCAAGCAGGCTGGACTATGGGATCGCCGCAGGAAGCGGCTTGTTGACCGGGCTGCTCAGTGTATTTCTCGAAAAGTCTCTTTTTCTGTCGAAGAGGCAGCGAAGATTGGTGGCAAGGAAGCCGACAGGATCGTCGTAAATGCAGCGAGGGTTTTCGGCTGTAATATTCCGAGTGATAAAGCCATATTCGATAAAGATGGCAGATGCGACACTGAAGTCCTGTCCAAGGCAATCAAGTTCCTAGAAGACAAGTTCCCAATCCCCCAGGACATGCTTACCCCTGGGTTTGGAGGAGGACTTCAGCACCACCTTCGAGATTTCTCTCACCACCCCACCATTCTTGGCCTCTTCTTTTCAATCCTCGGCCAGTTCACAGGTACAGGCTACGGCACCGATACAGATGGCAGTTTCGTCAAGCTGCCGTTCCCCAAGGATGCTCTTATAGGAAAAACGTGCCCGAGAAGATCGCCATCGGAGCATTCAATTGGCTGTTTCATCTTGTTAGCGACATAGACGGATCAAATCAAAACGCTGGTAAGGGCACCGGCATCCCAGGGCCCGTGCTGTCCGTACTGAAAGAGCTCTTCCACGCCGCTGCTAAAGAACGTCAGGATCAACTACAAGGAAAGGAAATCTCTTTCTCGAAATGGATTTCGAAGCTGTTCAATGGCACCCATTTCAAAGACGACGAAGAAACCCCGTCCGCTTCGACTTCAGAACGGAAATGGGCTTGGCTACGCAATTGCTGGAGCAATCCCTATCCGTTCTCGCGAACGAAGTCATCGTTCGCGTTTTTACACCGTCTCGAGGCTTGCATCAGAGATCCAGTCGAACAACGTCACCTCGCTGCTCGAGCTTGACCGTTTAAATCCGAAAAAGCTTCCTACCTATCAACAACAGGGCTCTTACGAGAATGTGTACCGTCTCCAGCGGCACGTTCCTGGCCGTCAATTCCGCTGGTAGCGCAATCAAGGCTGGAATGGCCTCCAAGGGGAACAAGGCCGCATTCGCAAAGGCATTCTTCCTAAATATCAACTATCCCGGCATCGGAAGGTTCGCCGTCGCCTGTTTTTGACGCCAAATACGTTAAGGAAGATGTTATTGCAGCACACAAGAAAGCAACAGTCGAGCACGAGAGACAAAAACAGCTGCAGGAGCAGGAGCTTCGGGAGGCTTTCTTCCAAGTACACGTTCCTAACACTAAACTCCGACCAAACAAGGCTTCTTTACTCCTTCCAGTCGATGATGGTCGCCTTCGACATCCTGAACACCAAGAAGAAAGACTTGGCTCTGGCGAAATCGAAGTGGAAGGATGAATGGGAGGATAGTGTCTGCGAATCCCTAGAAACGGATAGGAATGAGTTCTTCATTCGCAGCGGCAGGCAAGCATTCGACCTGATGGAAAAGATCTCCAACGAGATTGAGGACCGTTCATGGATTGACTTGCTGGTCCTCGAGCTGTCGAGATTCATGCCTTACTACCAGCTCGGCCTCGAAGAGAATAAAGCTTACAAGAAGCTCAGGCTCAAAAACCGACTACCTCGCCGACGTCTTCTGCAAGGGCCAGGACTACATCAGCAACAGCGACGTAAAGGCAATTCAGAAGTCATATACGCACGCAGTCGGAACGATAACAGGCAATAGAAAGAAAGTGGCTGCAGCCGCAGTGACGACTCTCGCTGTCACCGCAGTGACAGCAGGAGGCGCATTATTCTTTGCCCATGAGATTGCAGTGCTCATAGCAGGAGATGCAGTGGTCGGCCTCTCGGGTGCAGCGTTGACGAGCGCCAGCCTTGCTTTCATCGGAGGAGGCTCGTTGGCCGTCGGAGGCATGGGTATGGCTGGAGGAATCGCGATTCTAACCGGCGGTGGCGCTGATCGGGCTTGCGGGATCTGGCGTGACCACGGCCGCAACCGTTACAGTGCAATCATCGGAATCTTTCGTGCAAAGCGAGTGCGCAAAACTCCTTACGTTCTGCTCAGAGATAGCCGTTAAGAAATACGAACGCTACGACATCGCCCTTCTTGCGCAAGAAGGAATGCGAAACTGCGCGGAGGAGTTGCGGAGCGAAATCGAGCAGCTGCCGAATGCGGAAAACAAGCCAGACAAGAAGATTATCTCCCAGATGAAGAAAAAGCTTGAAGTGTATGGAGCGTTGTGAGAGGGCTCTCGAAAAACTGCACGGCTCAAGAAAGGATTAGCTCGACTGAGGCAAAGCATCCCAGTGGGGGCAATTTCAACTCATAACTGATTATTGCCATGCCACATGCGGTTAACCCAAATGAATAATGGCTGTAGTTTTCCGCAAACACACATGCAGTCGACATCGCATGTAAAATCATTCGCACTATGAAGATCGTTAGCTTCACGCAGTTTGGACAGGTAATTTTAATTGAATCTCTCTCGGATTCGCTCCAATTAAAATAGTTGAATTCAAGAGAGATACAGGCTTCGAAATTCACTTAAGGGCAGAATCCCATGTCCTCAATCAACTCGGCATTCCGGGGATTGTCGTCGAACCTCCAGGACGAGACTGTGTCGACGCCGCCACCCAAGACGCGCGGGCCATTCCCTGTCGGGTCCTCGACGACCTCCCCATGAGTCCGGGTCGCATTTGGGTAAAAGTACGACGTGAACTCCCTCATTGTCAATCACGCCATCGTACGTCGGATTCTCTCGCGAACATGGCCAGTAGTAGCACCTTCCCATTGTAAGCGGGGCATAATCATCGTCATCAAACCATGCCCAATATATCTTACGATAGACCAATCTTCCTTTGACGTTCATTCGCCTAATCTGCTGAGACAAGAATTTGAGCAAGTCGGCCACTTCAGAGCCTGGATATTTCTATATACGATTCGATCCTCTTTGATATTCTTCATAAGATTTGACTCCGTACGGAATGAGGAGGGACACCCTCCCACGGTTCGAATCTCCAGAAATGCCCTCGAGCTTAAAGATCAATTCGTCGATCGCGTCAACCAGACCAGAAGGACACGAGAAAACCTCGGAATCTCTCTGCGCTGAGCGGCAGAAGGCCGTACCGCTTGTGCTTCTCCGGTATATACGCCATAACCAATACCTTCCAATCGATATCGCCTTTCAAGGTTGACCCTCAATTCTATGCCTTTCGCAGAAGCTCGCACTCTACCGATGAGAGTTGCGGCCTCGTTCAGTGGCAGAATAGGTCCAAGTGCCTCTTGGCACAAAGAGGCACTTGACGATTGAATTGGCTCCGCAACGCTATTGGATTAGTCGCTCGCAACAAAGACGAGCAGATAACAGCAATTAGGAGCCAGCCACTTCCCGACTCACTGAAATCGAAGCTCAACCCCAACAACCATCAGCCCATTACCCCCTCTCCATATGCCCCCTTGCACCGCAGGCGTATAATCCTGAGCCATGATAACCCTCTTGCTTATAGAAAAAATCGCTTCGCTATTCCTGGATCATGGCAGTTTGATTCGCGCTGGTGCGCCTTCATCTCCTGAAAACAGAGAGACAGCAAAACACCCCCCTCCGTCCTGTCCGTGTATGCCATTTTTGCCCATGCGCGTTCATATCCGCAACGCAGGTTGATTTGACTCCAGATGTGCTGCAAGCGATTTTTACTCGCTGTTGTCTGCGCTATTGGCTCCAAGTTGGGCAAATCGTGCTAACGAAGATCCTGGCAAAGCCGCTTCACCTGTCCCCATTGAGCGGGCAGCAAGCATTTATTCGAATTGCGGCAACCTAATCATCCCGCTTGTCGGCTTCATCCTGGGCGACGAGTGGGTGGTCTACTGCTGGCCTACATGAGCGTGCAACAATCCTGATTTGGACACACGGCAAGTCTCTTATCAGCGAGAATCATCATATTGACGTCCGCGCCGTCCTGCTCAACATCAACTTGCTTGCCGTCGCCGCCGGCATCGTGCTCATGGTGCTCGGCATCGCTTGTTGAGCCCTTCGAAACCTTCACCTACGACATGGGTCAGATGATCGGCCCTGCCGCCATGCTGGTAACGGGCATGATCATCGGAGGTATGGACTTGTGCCAAATCGTAGCCAACAAGCGCGTCTGGCTGTCGCCTTCATCAGGCTAGTGCTGATCCCCGCCATAGTCACGCTTGTGCTCAAGTTCAGCGGCATAGACGCATTGGTGGCAAACGGCCAGTCGATTCTGCTCATTACGCTTCTTGCCACCATCACCCCATCAGCCTCAACAACCGTGCAGATGGCGCAGATTTACGAGAAGGACGCACCGTATGTCAGCGCCATCAATGTAATCACCACGTTCGGCTGCATCCTGACGATGCCAATCTGGGTGGCTCTGTTTATGGCTTAGAGCTGAAGTCGGCTACTGAAACAACCTACCTCCAGCTAGCTGCACCCTTTCGCTTCCGTGAAATTCGTCGTTTACCGCAAAACAGGCGGGATCCCCATCAAATATCGTCCCCACGGAAAATCACCCTGCGAAATGCGAAATAAATCGCGAAAAGCGCTTGCTCGTCACGCAACGTAACGTCGTAGCGTATGTGGCGAAAGGAGGTGGATTCCATGCCGGAAATCAACAACGAAGCCGAAAAACTTACTCGACAGGCAAACTCGCAGCGCTCTGTGGCGTCAGCGTAAGAACCGTGCAATATCACGATGAAAAAGGGCTCCTACCACCATCAGAGCTCACCGAAGGCGGTAGACGCATCTATACCGAAGCCGACGCTGCAAAGCTGCGCAGAATCATGGTGCTGAAGTCGCTTGGCCTCAAGCTTGCCGACATCCGCGACTTCCTAGGAAGTAACGCCTCCGCGGGTTGTGCTGCGCGACATCTTGGAAGAGCAGGACAGGCGTCTCGCAAAAGAACTAGAGGAACGCACTGAGGCCCGTAGGCGCATCGCTCCATGATCGACTCGCTCAACCGAACCGGCGACCTGCCAGCCGAAACCGTACCCGACATGGAAGATGCCATGCAGAAGGTAAGTATGAGAGAAAGCGAGCTGTGGCCGTTCTACCAGAACGCTAATCGCCATTAGCATTCCTATCGGTATTGCCAAAATCACCACCATTGCATGGTGGATCGCAACGGGCAATTGAGGCCGTTCGTCATCGTGACGGCGATTGTAGCGGTCTGCGGCATCTTCTTCGTGCGCATCTACCGCAAGAAGACCGCATACGTATGCCCACACTGTCGCAGCGTCTTCGTACCCAAAGGGATTTGACTGGTTCTTTGCCACGCACACGCCAACGACGCGCAAGGTCACTTGCACACACTGCGGCACAAAGGACTGGTGCGCTGAAGTCTCGAGCGAAAGGCTACAAGTCTAATCGTCGACAGGGATACACGGAGGCTGCTGCCACCAGGCAAACAGCCCTCTCCAATTGTCAATCGCAAGGTACTAATGCAGATCGCAGAAATGTTCGAGCCGCTAGCCCGAAGGGAAGAGGGAGGCATCACTCCCCGCGAGCCCGACGAACGCATATAACCGCCAAGCCCAAACCACCGATTGCAAGAGCGACGAGCGGAGCTATCGGCGCTGCATCGCCAGTTTTGGAAAGGGCGCCCTCATCACCAGAAGCCCTCGAAGGCGATCCTTCCGTCGGCGTCGTTGACCGCCTCAGCGCTCTGTCCGCCCTCGATGGGGTTCCCGTCCTCATCCACCTATACAAGCGAGAAGGTGAAAGCGCCTGCAGGGTTTCGCCCATACCACCGTCAACCAGTTTGAGGGCAGCCGCTGCCCATTCGGGTGCCTTGGCGGAAACCACCGAACCATACTGGGTAACAGCGATAAGATCATCTTTGATCTCCGTCTTGTCCCCACCCTTGTATTGGCCGTCAACGAATACGTCTACGGAATTATCGATGCCTTCGACGGAACCTATAACCTCGGTCTTAATAGTGATGCACGCATTTGAGTGCTGCAACAGCGTCCTTGTCTTGCTGCGTAGCCGCTGCGGCGTCGGAAGCATCATAAGTCACCGCATCGGAACCATTCGAAGGGTTGCCCGAGTCAACAACCTTAGAATGTGATCTTCGATATTAACAAACTCAGAGGACGAGAAGCCCACCTGGGTATCGATCTTATAGCTTGCGTAGAGACCGCCATTGTCATCGTTTGCGGCCGCGGGGCCAGTTGCCTCCTTCTTGATGGAAAGGCCCGCGGTCACGGCTTTGTTAACCGTTGACGTAATGGGATTCTTGCCCGTAATGCGCCATGTGCCAAAACCTGCTGCATTTTTGAGTTCGACGTTGTAAAGCGCCGTTGCAGCGTCAACGTCGGTCTTACCCTGAGAGGCGGCTGCGGCTGCAACGAGTTCCTTAGTATCCAGCTCAGTTTGATAATCGAGGCTGATCGCTGTTTCCGATGCTCTTCACTTGCTCAACACCGCGGTATTCAATAGCCACAGAACTGGTGGAATACGTTGGGTCGCCGACATTGGCGCCGACGGAACTCAGCGTGCTGCCCCCCCACCGTGCTGATAAGAGAATCTGCCATGTTGCCCGCGTAGTAAACGTAGACTGCCATGGGATTGACCTCGGAGTTAGCCGTGCCACCGTCCGAGCTGGTAGTCAAAACCTTGCGGTAAACCCCAGGTGCATCGGCATCCCAATAGCAGTTCACGGGGTTCATGGCCCTCCATGCGCCGTCAGCATACTTCTCCCACGCATCGCCGCCCATGTCCTTTTGACGGGATAGGCCCACAGCCGCCGCCGTTGCGGTTTTCGTTCACACTAGGATATTTGCTCGGGAACATTCGCGTGACATGCGTGTACTTGCCCGCATTTATGTTGACCTCATTGCCATCAGCATCCGTCACCTTGGAGCCGTTCATCGTGTCACCGATAGCAAAGCGCCCATACCAGCCGCCGTAGTAGGCGTTGAGCAGTGGCAAGTTCGTATGCGTGTAGTAGTTGCTGCTCGTGTTGAAGTTGTTTGCCACAAGTGTCCAAGTGGTGGCGAAATTAGTGGGGTCGGATGCGGACACGGCCTCATTACCGTACTTGTGAAGGTTTGGCGTATGCGTCGCACCTGTGGCACTCACACGGTATGCCCACTGACCAAGCGAATTCACATAGCTCGGATACTCAGGCCAGTTGCTATGCCCGTTGCCCGCAATTAGCGTGGCGTCGCCCGTGTGGCACTACAAGCTGCGCCGTCGTCTTGAACGAATCGTCGGACTGCACAGAACGATCGGTCACCTTGGTGAAAAAAGCCCACGGTAATGGTCTTGTCGCCCGTTGTCGAATCCACATCGAAGGCGTTTCTTTCGATAGAATAGCGAAGTTGTTGTTTCCGCTCTTCTGCTCGATGGTGTCGCCATCGCACGTGCATGAGTACTCGTTACACTTGCCTGACTTAAATCCTGCTGCTCTATGCCCGGCGTTAACGCGACCACTTACAACGATTCTCCCGATCGTGTCCGACATTCGTCTCATCCGACAGACGAAAACGCCAGGCAGTAAAGTCACTGATTACGATTCGTTTCGAGAAACCGGCGCCAAGAAAGTGAATCCACCCATTCCTATTCTTGCAAAAAGCGAAGAGGCCGAGCCTGGACTAACCCCAAGCTCGACCTCTTTCGTCAACAAACCCTATCGCTGCACATTGCGAGAAATAAAGCGCAGCAAACGTAATAAACTAGTTCATCTTCTTGCGTCGCAATGCGAATGCAGCAACACCAGCAGCTGCAACTTGGCAATCACGGCAAATGCGCCACCAACAAGAGCAAGGTTGTCGCCCGTTTTTACGGTAGCTGTCTTTTGCTTCGCTTGCCGCGTTGTCGCTGTTGTTGTTGACGGTGTTGACAACCACGTTCTCATTGGTAGAAGAGTTATCGTTGTTAACTCCGTTGTTGCCATTGTTGCCGGTGTCTCCACTATCTCCCTTGTTGCCGCTATCACCAGCACCGGGCGCAACAGAAGAAGACTCAGCAACCTTCCAGCCAGCATGCAAGGTGATCTCGGACTCCGTGCCATCTACGGCAGCATCGAAGTCGTAAGCATTGGTGCAATCCTCGTCAGTGAACCATCCAGTGAAGGTATAGCCTTCCTTGGTTGGATCAGCCGGTTTTTTACCACTTTGCTACCAACAGTAACAAGCTGAGGGTCAACCGCTGTACCCTGTTTGGAATCGAAAGAAACGGTAACCGCCTCCTCGACACCGTACGTGCCGTCAGCGTTGGCAGTAGGAGCATAGCCTGCAGCGCAATAGTTCTCAGGAACAGCAGCCGTGAAGGTACCGCCGGAAACTGCGATGGTGGAGTTCACCTGAGCGGCAGCAGGGGTAACCTTCCACGAAGCAACGTCAAGAGAACCACCCTCGATCTTCAAGGTCGAAGGATTGGGGCTCGTAACGTCCATATAAATCGTGCCAGTGAACTGAGCGTCGCCGCCAATAACGGTTTCGCCAACCGAACCCTCTTCGGTCCAGGAATCCGTCCAGAGGTAACCACCCTTCAAATTACCACCAAGAATCTTCGCCTTGTTCCAGTTCTGAACAACAGATTGCTTGCTAGTCAGCGTACCGCCGTTGATGGTGAGCTCGCCATTGCTGTCGTTCTTAACAGCGATGAAGTTCTGTTGCTCAAACGTACCGCCGTTGATGGTGAGCGACGACGTAGCATCCACGCCGCCATTACGAATCAGCGAAGATCCCTTGGATCCAGAATTGTTAAAAACGTTTGCCCTGGTCAATGACCATCGTGCCATTGTTGTCAATAACGTAATAGCTGGTCTCGCCCGAGACACCCTGATCATCACGCTTGATGGTGCCGGTCTTGCCAGCACTCGTATCGGTGATGGTTACATTGCCCTTGTTCAGGATGGTCGCTTTCGCGTTGCCCGTGCCACCGTTGATGGTGTGGCCGTTCAGATCGAGCGTGATCTGCTTGTTCGCAGCGATGGTGATGTTTTCCGTAGCGTCAGTCAGCAGCTGGATAGTTTTGGGTTTCTTGTTAACTGCATTGACGGCAGCTTGCAGGCTGGTGTATCGTTCGCTGCCAATCTGGGCGATTGCCGTTGCAACACCATACGTGCCATCGGGATTCTTAGCGCAGTTTGCCCATCGGCGAAGAAGCCGGAGGAAACCGACTTGTTGAAAGTTCCGCCCGATACTTCGAAGTTATTGCTAGTAGCCTTACCAACACCATGAAAATGTTTGAACTCGTATCCTTGAAGGTGTTAGTAAACGTACCGTCCGTAATCTTCGTGGAGGACGGATAGCCTTCATCACGCCTGTCGCAACACACTGCGGATGAGCCCATTTGACATAAGGAGCACTGCAAATAAACTCGCCACCGGTAATCGTCGCATTACCATAGTTGAAAACAACGCCGGTGTAACCCTGCGAGGATGCATAGTTCAGCTCGAACTTGCCACCGTTGATGGTGAGCGTCGAGCCTTCCTCGCTCTTGACAACGTTCAAGCCACCCGCATAGGTGCCGCTGTTGATGGTCAGCGTGCCCCAGTTGTCGAGCATGGAGGAACCCGTGTTGCCCGCCGAAGCCGTGACATCTTCAAACATTGCCGTGCCGTTGTTCTGGATAGCGTAGAGGCTCGTACCGCCGATGACCTTACCGTTCTTCACGGTTGCTGTGGCGTCCTTCTCAATGGTCAGCGTTGCCTTGCCAGCATTCGTATTCGTTAGTGTTTTGCCACCAAGATCAAGTGCGACGTTCTTGCCAGCAACCACGGTTACATCTTCAGTCGCATCCGCCAGCAGCTTAACGGTTTCGCCGTCCTGGGCTGCATTGATTGCCTCCTGCAGGCTGGAATAACCATGGCTACCAATCTGAGCAACTGCTGCCGTAGTGCCCTCCCGCCAGTTTCGGCTACAGGAGCTGCTGCTTCGTTGGTCGCAGCAGCAGGGCTGCGCTTTCTTTCGACGCCGCCGTCGTGTCAGCTGCTTCGCCGGCTGCCTTGGACTGCATGGCAGACGTGGTGCCCGAGCTTGCACCTGCACTAGATACTTCTGTCTGATCAGCAGGCTACGCCTGCTCGATCGTAGAGGAAGCACCTGCTGCCGCGCCGTCCTCAGCCGCTAATGCCGCGGTTGGCAGCATCATGGGGCACATCGCTACACTCATGAGAACCGGAATGACCTTATTTGCATTACCTTTCTTCATTTCTTCCGCATCTTCCTTTCAGTTTTCTCCGTTTCCGATAATTGGATCACAAGTTCCTTCCAGCCTTCATAACTTCTGGCAAGAGATAGCTTGCTAAATTTATTGCGGATAGCCACTCCGCGTTAGAGAAGCCGCTAAATCAAAACGCACAGATAACAGGGGCTAAGTTGTTGCGCAACTTAGTAAACAATACACTGCATCCTTCAGCGAGTTTACTCCCCGTTCGCCTCGCAAAAAAAAAGGTGCCATCACTATTTTGAAGGCACCCTACCGTTTACATAGTTAAATCAAAGCGCACTACGCCACTGGTGATAATCGTAGCTTCACCCACACGATGATCCACTTGATTCATTGGTGGGGACAGCAGCAGAATCGCTTCCAGAGACACCCGGCGCCCAGGCTTTCATCGCCAACAGGCTCCAGAAGCTGTAGCTGAATTGCCCTCGCCTGCGCTATTCCCTTCGCTCACAACTCCACCTTGTGCCGCTTTGATCTGCTGAAGAAGCAGGTTGCGACACATCAGGGTCTTTTTCCCTGCGGTGTTTTCATAGTAAGACGCGGAATCATCAGCGCTCGCAGCAATAACGCTATCAGGCTCTTCAGCAAATGAAGACGAAGGAACAATGGGAACAAATGAAACCACAAGCGCAATACTTAAAATCACACGCAAAGCAACATCGGAAATGCGAGTTCGTTTCCTCATAAGAGTCACTTCCAACCGCAGGAAAATGCTGCTTCAGACGCGTGCGGACAATATGATGAAAGCATACAGGAACAACCCTTATCCCCTTAGTTTAAGGAGGGAAGAACGGGGTCGCTTGAACTTGCAAACGGCATACCGAGTACCCTTGAGTCTGCAGCGGTTAAGGATACTCCTAGGGAACGGCGGTTGTCTGCCGGAGCACATAATGCTATTTCGAATCAAGCCACAGCTACCCTTGAATGCAATCGAGCTCTCGCAGTAGGTCCACCCAGCAGCTCCGATACAACAACTCTCGCTTCGGCAACCCAATGCAGCAACCCACCTATGCGCGCAATGCGCAATGGATCGAAGCCTTCTTCCCAAGCTCCTTGATACGAGCGCCTATCCACGCGCAATATGCCGTGGGTACCACTTCTGGAACCATGCGGTAAAGACGCCCATCAGCGCAGGCAGAACAGAGTTGATCGCCCCAACAAAGCTTGCAACATCCGTTTGCATAATGAAATACGTCCAAATGGGCGTAATCAAGTAAAGCACTCCCCACGCCGCGGTAAGAATGCGGTTCGTTCTCATGAAAATCGGATTGCGCAATGCCGCTTCCCCGTTATAGCTGTTCTTGGAATAATGCGCAGTCAGTGGCACTTTTCAGGAAGCACGAAACGGTCCACATTAACCCGAACAACAGGTACGACACTGGAATAACAAAAAACGGCGACGCGCCGCCAACAACGCAACGGAACATGCGCCCACCCCTAAACCAGAAATCTGGTCATACAACGTAGCCTTCGTCCGATGCATCAAAACCGGCAGCAACACGCATACCGCCACGCTGACCAAGCTGCCCCCAGAACCCATCAATAGACGCAACGACCCAGAACACGATCCAGGGGATCAACAACAGCAGCATGTTAGTCTTCGGCTCGCTGGCTCTTTTGCTGTTGCCGCCTCCGCCTCTGCCGTTCACGCCCTCGAAGCCATCCGGATCATTTCCGCCCGCGCCAGCACCCGCGCTCGTTGCCGCACCAAAATAATCATCCCAGTGCATCATCAGGTCGAAATCGCCTTCGACCGAGTACAGATGCATCATAAGCGCCTCGTCGCCAGCAATCTCGCCGCTTGCGATTGAGCGCCAAACATCAAAGGGCGTATTGATGCGTGTGGTGAAACCATCAGCAAAGCCATCTTCGGGCCCTGCTTCAACGCAGCTCCTCCGATCCGAGAGTGATGCGGTAGACCTTGCGATATCGGTATAGTTCATGTCAAGCACAACATCGTGCTCCTGCCATGATTCCTTGCGGTAAAAAAGGGCTGCCATTTGACGGGTGAACATCAAGCTAGGATCTTCCTTTTCACCTGATTCGCCAACGCCCCAGCTAGCATCTGCCATCGCCTCAAAAACATCACGCGGGAATAGGTTCTGGTCAAGCTTGCCGCGGGTTTCTCCGGTAATGCCACCAGAAGCAAATTCCTGCCCGCTTTCTTCACCCAAGAAAGATATTCGTCAGTGCGTTCGAAAGCTCTTTCACCCTGAAAGCTCACCTTGTCCGCAGAAAATCGCGGTATAGCCGCCCTTTCCGCACAGTCGGTTATACAGGCTGGTAACGCAGTCGTAGTTCCCCTGGGCAGTGTAAGAAGCCGCACGTGGAAATTACCACGGTTCGCTTGCCGCTCATATCGTAGCGAGAAGGATGCCCTCCGCTTTCCGTTTCCGTACACATGAACGGGAGGGACATAGGAAGCTGACGGTCGATGAGGGTTTTCAGCTGACCAGGCAACCCAAAGTAATACAGAGGGAAACTCCAAACAACAACATCGGCCCACAGGATTTTATCGATAACTCCCTGCATATCGTCGTGGATGCAGCACTCCCCTGGCGTCTTGCTCCAACACGAAAAGCAGCCCAAGCAGGGTTTGAGGTTAAGCGAACCGATGTTAAGGGTTTCGATTTCAGGGGCCTGTGCACCGTCATTTTCTTCCTGGATGGTAATACCTTCAAGAAAAGCGCAGGTTAGGCGCCAAGTATTGCTTCGTTTGCCTTTAGGACTGCCGTTGATGGCAAGAATTTTCATTTCGCGTTCCTCAATTCGGCGGCACATTGTTCCACACGGTCGATACACATCTGAAGGCTTCGTCTACCAAAAACGGAAACAATGCCCCCAGAGCGAGCTTCACCTTTGTGTGCCCGTTTCGAGAATGACCATTTCGCATTTGTACTAAGCATATAAGACACAGCAAGAAATGGCTCGTAAAAACGCGTTAGAAAAGGTAATGCTGAAAACAGATCAGGGATCAGTTGGGGACAAAATGCAAAAGGAGATCCGCTGCATTAATGGGCCATCTGTCCATAAACACCGTCAAAACATAGGACGCAGGGTGGCATAAATATCCAAACAGTCACATAAAATGACTAATATTTACCCGGTTGTCAAAAACGGCAAGAGGGAGAATGCAGCAAATATCGCATTAATCACCGCATGCAATTCCGGGCAATCTAACGAAAAGTAAATTTGTTCCTGCGCAAACCCTAAACAGAAGGAAATGTTATGAGCAAAGCACAGAAACTGATATCCGGCATCTTCGCATTTGTATTCGCTCTAGTGATAGCGCCCACTGCGTCATTCGCTGCAACCAATTACAATCTATCCGTTAATGGAGAGCAATTTACCAGCGAAAACTCACCATCCAGTGTGGTGGTGCACGGCAACATACGACCCCGACGCGCAGAACCTCACGCTCAACAATGTTCCATCACAAACGCGGTAGACTATGGCGGCATTGATTCGGAGCTAACAGGCGATTTAACCATTACACTCCAGGAAGTAACCAAATCACCTTCAACGACAATATAGGCATCATGGCCACGGAAAGCGTCATTTTCCGTGGATCGGGAAGCCTTGCCATCTCGGTCGCAGGAGACACGATGGACGGCATAAGCGTAGGCGGCGACGTCACCATGCAGAACACAGCCGTCTCCATCCATTCCCCTGGCGGACTCGGCATTGCATGCGATGGCGCAGTCCCCTTAACAACACGCAACTCACTTCTAACGGACTGTATGCTGGCATCGATGCCGCGGACCTGGTTATCAAGAACGGCTGTACCATAAACATCTCAGCAGCCGAGCAAAATTGCAACGCAGCGTACATTAACTCCACCGACAGCTCTGCAGGCAATATCAACATTTCAAATTCAGCCGTTACCGCCAAGAGCCTATTCCCAGGACTCTTTGCCACAGGCAATATGGCTATCGACGGCGGCACCCTCCAGGCCACCTCTACCGTTGACTCTCCTCTGTGGGCAAAGGGCAACATCGCCATCAAGGGAAAAGCGAAAGTCACGCTCAACGGCGAATACCCCTTCTGGCTGCGACGGCACCTTTACGGTTTATGAAGCAGAGATCGACGCCAAAAGCACCAGCCAGAACAACATTCCCGCACTTGCCGACTGTCCTACTATCAACGATGACTTCGAGCTGACATATGCCATGGCTGTTGATAGCGAAGGTGCGTCCATCGATCTTATTGAGCACGATGGAGCCGAACAAGCTAAAGGCTTCCTTCACCTTTACAAGAACATCCATTTCATCACCGGCGAAAAAACCGCAACCTGCTCCCTCCCGTTCACGAAGTTAGTCAAAAAGGGTGGCGATATCGCTCCCGGTAAGCAGGAATTTGAGTTAGAGATCTTTGATGTTAGCGTTGAGCAGATTGAGGATTGCCGCGATGTAACCATAACGGCAAAACCGTAGCTACGAATGGCGAAGGGGAATACAAAAGCAACCTCACCATCCAAGGCCCGAAGAAGCAAGTAGACAACATAACGTGCGAAGGCTTTTACGTACGTGAAAAAGAACACTGGCATTGCAAACTGGACCTATTCGGATGCCGCATACCAAATCTTCTGCAACGACAGCGCAACCGACAATCAGGGAACAACCCAGCCAAGCTTTCGAAATATTCCCCGTTGAACTGGCAGCAACAGACAACGGCGAATTCTACGAAAAGACGCAGGATGCCCCCTGTTGATGCCATGACATTTGAAAACGTCTATACCGAAAAGACCGCTCCGTTGAAGACACCAAGCCAACAGAGGGCAGCGATCCCAACGCGAGCAATAAGTCCGCCGCAGACAACAAAAAACAGCAGCAGCCACCCCTCATACGGGTGACGGCAATGCGCCAATCATTGCAATCGCCGCGTTGCTGATAGCGGCAAGCACCCTGTTTGCATCCGCATTGAGAATGAAGAAGCGCTAAAAACAAGAAGCATGCCTTTTGCGAGCGCCCATCGATGGTTACCGATGGGCGCTTTTCTTCGCTGTTCGCATGCTTAATTTGGAAGTGAAGCCTGACGGAACGCTTACCGGCACCCTGCGTTTCAGGACGCCCGGGTCGCCCGCAACACTTACCGCAAACGCACTGTACATGTTGGAATCGGGCACGAACGCATCCAAGCCCGCCGCTGGCGACGTTATAGAAGTGGAGCTTCGTCAAGAGGGCGGATTCGGTGTCCATTACACAAGACACGCGCTAACAGACTCCGAAACCATCTCAGGTTGTTGGCGAATTTGGCGTCGTTGAGCCTTTTAAACGAGGATATGTATAAAAGCCACACTAAGATGCCAATCCCGACAATATGAAAAGGGATTGACTTGCAGCCACCTATCGCCGTTGACGCCGTCAAGACGCCAATACCCAGAGTGGTAAAAGCCCGTTTGCAGCATCCTTCTCTGGCTGATTCGGTCTGCCGACTCTACGCATGTCTTCCATTGCTCAAGCAACTCTGAATTAAAGCTCGTATCTTTCGCTCCATCTTCCATGTCGAAATCGCTCCTTGTTGCTTATTGATTCATGTTTCAACCATCCTGCTGAGGCTTAGTCCCATGGAGCCTGTCCTCATAAAGCCAATCGAGTTGATAGAGCAGGCATATCCTCATCATCTGTGTAGTACCACCTCAAACGAGATGGCTAGGAGAGAAAAACCTGTGGCTTAACCCCTTCGTCGCCCTTACGGCATGAAGTTTCATGTCTTCTTCCTGTACGTCGGCAAGCAATTCCGGAATCTCGTCAAACATAGATTTCACGTCATCTGAACGCAGCAACGAAATATGTGGGTGCGTATGCAGGTAAACGTCATGAACTGGGGAAAGCCATTCGGAAAAGTCATCCCAACAGTAATCATGGCTATCTCTGTAAACCGAACCGTGTGTCAGCGACGCTTTCAAAACACTTTGATTTCGAAGGGGACTTGCGAGAAAACCTCGATTATTTCCTCCTTTGATTGCCGCTCCTCCTGCTTTTCAGCACCGATAGATTGCACTGAGGCCGTCATCGCTCCTCTGTTGCTTCGATATCGATGAATCCGCCAACCGATAAACGCTCCGATGCCCAGATACACGAAAGGCATAACAAAGTTCGCGTAACTTGCAATGCCGGAGCAAGTCGGTCGCCGACACCACCGAAGCTAAGAAGCGTAATGACGCCAACAAAGACTTCAACGATATGCTCTTTCAACTACCTCCTGCATAACCAATTACCTGAACTTTCAACCAGTAACTGCCCGATGGCATTCATCATTGCATGATATTCTCACTGTTCTCAAAGACCGCGAAGGAGTCCGTGTTCTCAACGTAAGCCTTGCGCGCCTCCTCGTCGAACACCTTGGGCAGCAGGCTCGATTCGAAGACCTGCCTGCCGTCGCGGCGGATGGTGTCAGCGACCTGCGGGTTATCGGCGATGCGCCCATAGCGTATCGATCACTACGCGGTCTCCTCGGTGAAGTTGCCGAGCCCATTGCTCGTTGAACTTGTCCACGAGCACCTGCAGCGGGTCGCGCTTCTTTGTCGGGTACCACAGTCTTGGCAGCGCCGCCTGGCTCGAGCACTCCCGCCGCCAGACTCAAGCGAGATGCTCCCTTCGAATTCGCGCTTGAGCTTGTAGAAGCGCATATCGACCTTGTCGTCCACCGCCTCGACGGGGGATCTTCTCGACCTTGAGGAGGTGGCGCAGATAGCTTAGGTACACGTACTCCTTGTGCAGGTCGCGGTCGAACATGCGCACGATCTGGGTGATGTAGGTGTACCACTTGCAGAAGCTACGCACCTTGCGGCGCACCTGGTAGCGCGAGTCGTCATCCAGCTCGTTGTAGCGCGCGACCGCCGGCTTCAAGACGGCGGCGAGCTTTCCCTGCACGTTGCTCTGCGACTTGCCCTTGCCGTCGGTGAAGACTATCTCGGCCGCGGCCTCGATGTCGGACTCGTCATAAAGCCCATAGCCGCGAATGTCGGTCTGCACTTGATAGAGGAGGTCGGTGTTGATCTGCTCGGAAAGCGACGTCTCGGTGTAGAAGCGCTCGAACGCCTTCTGGATATCCTCGGGGTTTGTTGACGAAGTCGAGGATATAGGTGTCCTCCTTGTCCGGATGGATGCGGTTGACGCGACAGAGCGTCTGGACGGCCTTCACGTCCTTGAGCTTCTTGTCCACCACCAGTGTGTGCAGCAGGGGCTCGTCGAAGCCCGTCTGGTACTTCTCGGCGACGACGAGCACGTCGCCGTAGTTGTGGAACTCGGCCTTCGTCTGGCTTTCGGCGACGCGTTGGCCGTCGTGGCCGACGTTGAGGGACGGTTCGGTGTACTCGGGGCCGTCGGGGCCATCCGCGGGATCGCTGATGCCCCCGAGAATGCCACCAGCACCTCAATGTCATCGTATCCCTTCTTTTTGCATATAGCGCTTGATCTCGTGGTAGTAGCGAACCGTCGCGAGGCGTGACGCCGTGACCACCATCATCTTGCCCTTGCCGCGGATCTTGGTGCGCGTTACGTTGCGGAACGTCTCCACGATGATCTCAGCCTTCTGGCCGAGGGCATGGGGGTGTAGCTCCTTATACTTGCGGAGCAGCTTGGCGTGGGACTGCTCGGTACGTCGGGGTTGTCGGGAGCCGTGCGCGCGAGCTCGACGGCCTCCGAATAGCTCACGTAGTTGGCGAGGGGTCCATGATGAAGCCCTCCTCGATCGCCTGGCGCATCAGTAGACGTGGAACGGATGGAAAGAGCCGTCGGCCCACTCGTCGCCGAACATTTCGAGCGTCTGCTCTTTCGGCGTGGCGGTGAATGCCACGAAGGTCAGGTTCTGGTGACGGCCGTGGCTCGCGAGCTCTTCGGCAAGCTGATCCTCCCAATCGGCGGCAGCGTCCTCGGCCTCCGCCTCGATCTCGGCGTACTCCTCGAGCGCGTCGCGCTTGTCGGCAAGGGCGCTCTTGAGCTTGAGCGCGCTCGTCCCCGTCTGGGACGAGTGGGCCTCGTCAACGATGATAGCGAAGCGTTTTCCCTTGCTCTCGACCTGCTCGTAGATCACGGGGAACTTCTGCAGGGTCGAGACGATGAGACGGGCGCCGCCGTTGATGGCGTCCCGCAGGTCGGCCGAGGTCTTGTCCTTGCCAATAGTCACGACCGAGCCGATGGCGTGGTCGAAGCCCGAGATGGTCTCCTGCAGCTGGTTGTCGAGCACGCGGCGGTCGGTGACGACAACCACGGAGTCGAAGAGCGGGGCGTCGCCCACGAAGAGAGACGCCAGGCGATAGGCCGTCCAGGCGATGCTGTTCGACTTGCCAGAGCCCGCGGAATGCTGGACGAGGTAGTTCTTGCCCGTCCTGTTCGCGCGCACGTCGGCGATGACCTTGCGTACGGAATCAAGCTGGTGGTAGCGCGGGAAGATAATGCGTTCCTTCTTGCGCTTCACCTCATTTCCACACGCATCAAGCTCCGTCTCTTCCTTGGCTTCCAGGTGGAGGAACTTGTTAACGATGTCGAGTAGGCTGTCCTTCTGCAGGGCAACCTCCCACAGATGGCTCGTGGCATAGCCGTCGGGGTTCGCGGGGTTGCCGGCGCCACCGTCGTTTCCCGCCCCGGCAGAGCCCTGATTGAAGGGCAGGAAGAAGGTCTTCGCGCCCTCCAGTTTGGTGGTCATGTAGACGTTCTCTAGGTCGACGGCGAAAACGCCACCATGCGCGTGTTGAACTTGAGGCAGCGGCATCGCGGATTGCGGTCCCTCGCGCCATTGGCGCATGGCGTTCTCGACGTCCTGGCCGGTGAACTGATCCTTGAGCTCTATGCCCACCAGGGAATACCGTTCACGTCCAGGACCATGTCGATGGTCTGATTGCCCGTCTCGGCGAAATGGAACTGGCGGATGCAGCGGCAGACATTCTTGGCATAGCGGTCGGCAGCGCTTTCGTTAAGCCCACTCTCCGGCTTGAAGAATGCTACTTTGAACGAAATCCGCGGTGCTTGAAGCCATGTTTAAGCACCGCGACCATACCCAAGCGGTCGATAGCGTCATTGAAGACCTTGGCAAACTTTGCGGTGGGATCGGAGTTGCACATGCGCTCAAAGCGCCCCACGCCTTAGGCTGCGTTGTTTGGACAAAGTCGACCAAAGTCATGGCGTCGAGCGCGCGGTCACGGTGCGCCATGTAACCGCCGTCGACCATCTGATAGGTTCCATTCTCGACGTAGAGGCGAGTGCTTGTCGTCACGAGGAAACCGCCCGTGGGCGAACAGAGAGACGACTCGATGTCCTCTTCGAGGTTCTTATCCTTTGTTTGAGCGGCCATGGCTAAACCTCCCGTTTTCCTGTGACGGCCTCGTAGATGAGCGACTGCTTGTACGCCTTGAGGTCGGCAATGATCGCTTGTTTTGACGAAACCAACCGATCAACCTCGGCGGTCTTCGCATCCAGGTAATTCGCAATACGAAGTTGCTCATCCACAGGCGGTCTCAGTGCATGGATTAGACCGAACGCATCAGCGGTGAAACTGTGGCGCATCGTACTAGTCAGCCCAAGATAGAGCTTTCTGTCATCCATGGCCTGGAAGTAGTAGTCGTAGAACCTCGCTTCGGCACCTGGCAGCATAACAAACTGGCTGTAGGCAGGACTGAAACACCATCCTGCTTTGCCAAGCCCACGCACCGCGGTGTTACGTCAATATCAAAGAGGCAGAGCACTAAATTGCCGGAATAGATGTACTGATAGCCGTCAAATGTTGCGGGAAACTTGCCTTTGCCGCTCTCGATGTCTCGAACAATGACACCACCAATAGTAAGCGACAAGACTTTCTCCTTGCCATTTCTCGCAAATCGACTTCTTCTTGCGCATAAGCCACTTCTGCTCAAGGGGGTGTCCCAATGTTTGGGAGCGCACCCAATCCAGTCGAGGCCGCTGTCTGCCATAGGAGCGTTGGAATCAAGGCCTTTGGTGACCGCCTTTAAATACAACGGAGTTCTTGTAAATTTTGTACTCCTCAACGGATTGCTCAGCGGCGGAAATGGCGCGGTCGATCTCGGCGCACTTCTCGTCCAAGAAGTCCGCGATGCGGTCGCGCTCGGCGTCATCGGGCCACGGCAGCTTTTGTACTTGGCTTCCTGCCACTTAAGGCCCTGGCGGACGCCTGCGCCCATGCCGTAGAAACCCTTGCGCAGGTCGTAGGCGTGCAGAGCGTGAGTACATGAACCTCGAGGGACGGGTTGAGCGGCCGAACGGTAACATAGGCAGACGTGATGATGCCGCTCATTGGCCCTGCCGACCCTCAGGCTCTTCTGGTCGTTCTGCAGGTCAGTGAATCTGAGAACGATGTCGTTGGGCCGATGACATTGTAGGTCTCGAAGCTGGCCGGCAGCAGGCCATCGGTGGCATTGATGTCGCGCCTTGACCTTGCCGTAACTGAGGCGAGAAGATTTGTCTCGATCATGCCCCGTTGGGGACCTTCGTCTGGTTCGCAAGCTGGCCAGCTTGGCGCAACGTGCCCATTCCGCGGGCACCTCGCCGAGCCACTCGACGCCGCTGTCCTCATCTCCCGCATCGCTAACGCACCTCTCCGAAGAGGGCCTCTAGGCTCTTCTCGAGCGTCCTCTCATGTTCGAGAATGCGCTTGGCGACCGTCTCGGCCGCCTCGAGCTCGGCATACTTAGAAGACGCACGCGTGAACGGGATGGTGTAGCCCACCTTGGTCTTCTTCTTGTCCACCCAGGCATATTTGTTGTACGGGCGCACCTCGCGCTCGATATAGGCGTCAATGTCCTGCGCCAGCGGGATGTCCTCGGCGTCCTCCTTCGCCTTGTCAGCCTGCATCTTCCCGCGTTTGTTAAGAACGGGCTCGCCGTCTTCGTCGAGGACGGGGCTCTCCACGGCCACACGGTTGAAAACCGAACTCGACCGTCTCCATCAGACGCGCCTCCGACGGAAACCTCCTGCCCGTTGGACCCTTCATCCGTCCAGGTCCCGTCGCGGTATTCGGAATACGCATGAACGATAAGGTCGCGGCAGGATTTTGTGATGTCATTCTTCTTGTCGCCGATGCCCTTGCGGCGTTTCTCAAAACACTGAGAGGCGTCGATGAGCAACACGTGATCGCGATGCTCCGGCGCCTTCGCCTTGCTGAAGAGCCATACGTAGGTGGCAATACCGGTGTTGTAGAACGAATCGCAGGGCAGCTGCACGATGGCGTCGAGCCAGTCGTTCTCCAGCACGTAGCGGCGGATGCTGTCCTCGCCGCTACCGGGCTTACCCTTGTAGAGCGGGCTCGCGTCCTGAATAATCGCCATCACGCCATCGTCTTTGAGCTTCGACAGGCCGTTGAGAACGAAGAGCATCTGCCCGTCGCCCTTGGCCGGGAGCTTCTCTGGGAAGCGTCCGCCACCGGCGGTCTTGAATTCTTTCTCCACCGCGACTGCCTGCGGATTCCACGGATCACCGAACGGCGGGTTGGAGATGCAGTAGTCGAACTTAAAGCCATCGAACTTGTCAGCGGAGAGGGTATCTCCGAAGCGCATGTTGGCGTCGTCCTCGCCGCGGATGAGCGCGCTCGCTTCGCAATGCCGAAGGTGAAGGGATTGAACTCCTGGCCGTAGCAGGTCACGCGGGCATCGGCGTCGAGCTGGCGCAGGCGTTCCTCCTCGGTACAGCCGAGCATCTGCGAGGTGCCCATGGTCTGGTCATAGACGGTCTTGGTGATGCGGTCGCCGTCGAAGACGTGCGAATCCGCCTGGATGAGCAGGTCGGTCATGAGATATACGATATCGCGACTCCGTGAAGTGGGCGCCGGCGTCCTCGTCGTAGGACTCGGAGAAGCGCTGGATGAGGTTCTCGAAGATGTAGCCCATGTCCACCGCACGGATCTTGTCGGGAGACATGTCGGCCTGCGGTTTGCAGAAGTCGCAGATGATCTGGTAGAGCAACGGGGCGTCCGGATCGGAGAGGCGCTCGATCTGATCGGCGAACTTCATGCGCGCCAGGATGTCCTGTACGTTGTCCGAGAACCCGTTGATGTAGTCCTTGAAGTTGTCCTCGATGTTCTCGGGTCGGCTTTGAGCGTCTCGAAGGTAAATTTCGAGGTGTTGTAAAAGGGATAGCCGGAGGCCTCGCGCAGAAAGCCGTCTTTTTACAGAGAAAGCTTTGTATTTCTCGGCGGCAGCGAGAACGGCGTCGTGCGTGGGCGTAAGGCAGTCATGGAAGCGCTTGATGACAGTCATAGGAAGGATGACCAGGCCATATTCGTGCGGCTTGTAGGGGGCCGCGCAGGGTGTCGGCGGCGCTCCAGATGAGAGATGCCTTCTCTTGAATATTGGCACCAACGGCCTTAATGAGATCGTCACTTGCAGCCACGTCAGTTTTCCTTTCTTTGCGAGTCCTTCATTCATGCAGATGTGCGAAGGCGGAGAATCTGATGCCGCAAAAAGGCCACTTCCCCCTTAGCTGCTTCACGCAGAATACAGAAAATGCTCCAAGTTGCGGAAGCCCGGCTTCCATCCGCCAAGAAAACTACAAGCCCCTGATTTACAAAGGTTGCCCCTCATAAGTTCCTTGCAACCCTTAGCCGTACATGCCCCGCCACTAAAAATGCCATATAAATACGTTGTAGCATTATAACGTGGCAGCGCAGTTCAACGGCGAAAACGCCGCAACAGCAAAGGTCCAACCCCCACGCCAAGACAAAACGGCAGAGCAAGCAATGAAGCGGCTTTCACCACCCCGCCACCATCACCCAAAAAAAGGGAAACAAGGGCGCATACCTAGAGCAATAATGGGACATAGATTCATTCCCCACACGCGCATCTGTGGCACCTTTTCATAGGAACACTTTCCCCAGCAAACGCACGCGAGAAAGGCGCGGACATGAATAGCGACGTACAGCAAACCGTTGATGCGAAACGAACTACTTCGATGAATACCTCATCGTGCCTGACGGCTTGTAACCCGAAGTAGACGCATTCTGCGCTGAAGTGGTAGCGCTTGGCGAACAGTGCGCAGATTTTCAATACCTTCGAAGACCGTTTCGCTTCCGAAGGGCTTTCGAAAGTTCGTGGCGCTCATCTGCCAATGCGCCCAGAAAGCCTCCTCCACAAACAAAAGAGCAACGACGGGAATCGCTCAAACCGCCAAAAGCATGATGCGCGAAACCGAAAAGAAAACCGCGGAATACCTCGCCGATTCCGTGCTAACATCCGCCCGAGTTGAAGCCGAACGCATGCTGAAGGAAAGCCGAGAGCGCATGATCGAAAACGACACCACGGGCGACTACACAAGAACAAAGAACGCCATAGAAGGCACGGTCTTTCGGGTTCCTATTGAATAAGTTCAAGAAGTAGCGCACCGCGATATCCTCTTGATACCCCAAAAAGGCCATGTAGCATTGTTCTGCGAAAAGGTAACGTTTCGGGCGCAAGGCAACCTGCAAGCTCTAGAATCTCTTTGCTATGGAAACCACGCATAATATGCCAACACGAAAGAGCAAGAAAAATCATCATCTCTTGCTCACGGTGTCCGCCAGGCGTTCATGTACTACACGGCGTTTCAATCATGCAGACGTTCGTCGAGTTTGGCGTGTTCGTCATATTTCAACTCGCCCTACCCACGCTATCGCAAATGGCATTGCCGCTGCATGTTCGTCGTTCAACTTCTTTATGAACCGCAACATCACGTTCAAGCGCGATCCAGCAATTCTCTGGCGAAGCGTGCAATGAACATCGCTTTTGTACCTTGGAACTTCCTGTTAGGCACATGTAACTGAAATCCAAGCACAATTG
>VOFG01004396.1_pt1 | contig 28980 bp, 44 predicted proteins | sample 5384171 | NCBI WGS metagenome assembly VOFG01 (sample SAMN12384726, study PRJNA508395) | human gut metagenome | isolation source: healthy gut F | host: Homo sapiens
ACAGGGTTTTTCTGACTTCATTGCGACTTTTTCTGCTTCAGTTACAGAAGTTATCTTTTTCTCCAATGTTTCCATCGGTAGTCAATTTTACTTCTTCTGCCTTTACATTGACTCCACCATCAGTCCGTCCATTTACAATGTCAGAATCTGCGATGATGTCAATGATCTTTGCTGCTGGGACTTCCCACTTTCAGGATACCTTCGGCTTTCGCTTTGATGGAATCCTGCGCGGTCATGTTTACACCAGATGCGCGGCTGCCAGATGTTCAATTTAAATGTTTTCCGGCTACTGTCAGGTCAATAGAACCATTCTCAGATACCAGGTTCTTAAAGTTACCTTCCGGGTTGTCAATAACAATGTCATCTTTTGCAATGATATCCAGTAATCCGGTTCCGCCTGTAGTCATATTTCCTGCATTCAGGCTTCCTCCTGCGTTTACAGTCACATTGCTTCCTGCTGCACTTGCTATTTTTTGTATCCCGCTCAATTTTTACAGTTACATCTTCTCCGCCTTCTGCCTCAATTGTAGTCGTTTCCGTCCTCGGTGCTGTTTTCATGGATATTTACCAGTCCACCAGCTTTAATAGTTACAGCATCTGCAAGTAAGCTCAGGCTTCTTCTGCACTTCCTGCATCTTTCTGCAGTTGTCAGCCTGATATTCTCAGCTTCCAGGTGCCAGATCTTAAGCTTTCGCTTGTGGTGATATCCATATCCGTTCCAGCTTTCAGTTCTGCCCGGTCTGCAAGAAGATGCCGCTATGGTCATGGTTCCGGTGGATTCCGCTTTACCTTGTCGGACTTCCGATCTCGGCGGCTTCCAGATCTGCTCCAGATACAAGTTCTGTTTCGGCTGCTTCTACGGTTCCTATGGTCATATTTCCGGTGGATTCCGCTTTTTTACCTTGTCAGCTTTTAAGATTCCCTGCTTCCAGATGCTTTTGCGGAAGATACATGGATCATTTCACCTGCCTGTGCATTTTTCAAGCGGTCCGCTTACTCTCGAGAGCCCGCTCATCGGTTCCGATATTTCCGGTTCCAGCATTAAGATCGATTTTTACCAGCGGTAATATCATTTTCGCCTTCCGCTGCTGTTCCTGTTATACCGTTTGCGCTTATCTGTGCAGTATTTCCTGCTTTTACCTTTTCTAACCCAGAGAACCGCTGTTTACCGTATTATCAAGATACAGGCTGTCTGCTGCCTCTGCTTTAAGAGAGTTCAGATGCGTCTTAAGGATATTCTCTGCTGTTCCAATACTTCCTGCCTATGGATGTCAGTTCTGCGCTGTCTGAAATAACGGCTGTCTGTCCAGCAGATGCAGTAATATCTCCTGCTGTCTTTAATACCACTTTGTCCCTTGCTTTTACCTGTCCCAGCTTCATATCATTGCTAAGGTTATTCAGGTAAATGCTTCCCAGGTCAGATTCTGCATCCAGAGTTCCATTTCCAAGGTTTACAGACAGATTGTTGTTCGTGCTTCCAATATTTCCATTTCCGGCATTCAGAGTAATGTTTGCCGTGATCGCAGCATTTTCCTCCTGCTGCGCGGTTTTGCAATACGTTCTGGTATGGATACAATGGAATCACTGCCAGTGCTTGTAATGTTTTCCACATTGGCTGACTTTTCATTAACATAAACATTTCCACTTGAAAGAATACTCATATTGCCGGAAATATGTTTTGGCTATCTTTCCCGCCAACTGCTGTGCTGGAAAGGATGTTCAAACCGCTGCCTTATATTGCTTTCCGCTGTTCCAGTGCCTTTGATAGCTCTGGCTGCTTTAATCTGCACATTACCATTGGAAATTATATTTCCAATAGTCAGCTCCTTAGCTGTCCCACTGCAAGATAGATGTCTCCTACGCTTGATGGTGTAGTGTTAAACCGCCTGCGCCTGTTTCTACTCTCACTGGTGTACCAGCTGTTCCAAAGCTATCCCTTTACCTGCACGGTAATGATATCAGCCTTTAAGTCTGCATCCTGGTTTCCTTCTCTTCTTACATTGTCTGCTCTTAAGTTTAAAGTATTTCCTGCAAAGCAATTCCTGTAAGATTTACATTGGTTCCATCTGCCCATCTTAAGATCATCCTGTGCAGTGATAGTTCCCAGATTATAGGTTCCATCAATATCATAGCTGTATCTTAAGGTATTCCAGATTCTCTACGCCGCCTTCCAGTTTTTGGTTATTGTCTCCGTCTTTCTGGTAATTCCCTTATAGCTGTAGGTATTGGTCTTTTCATCGTAAACCATAGCGATGTATTCATAAGATGCAACTACTTTTCCATCCTTTAATGCTTCATACTTTCCATTGTCTGGATTGTACCGGATAGAATCAAAGTCAGATGTACCTGCGATGCCGGTTCATACCAGGTATTATAAACATCGTCCACCAGCCAGTAGCTCTTTGGCACCTTATCAGTATAAGTGCTGCCGTCTTCTTTCTTTAAATAACTGATGGCATCACCTGCATCCAGGTGTAATGATCCGTGTTTCACCGTGAATGGTCACTTCCACTTCACCGGTACGGTTTCCATCTTCATCTGTACGATAAACAGCACCTGTATCCAGCTTTTCATACCTCTTGCTGCCATCTTCATTTTTTGTAACAAGATAATATCCAAAGCCTTCTGTATTGTAGCGCTCCTCAATGTGCTTTCCAGATGGTACAGTATACTCTGCAGTGCATTGTGCATCTGTATAATATCTGGTTTCCCATCTGCCGGTATCTTCGTTGAATACTTCTTTTCATACAAAGCCCCGGCATCTGCTTCACTGCGTTCACTCTTAACTACAACATCTAGTGCTGTTTCCACAGCTGTGGTCTTTTTTCATAGGTGTAAAGTACTGTCTAAAATATCTTTTACCAGAACACCTACGATCAGCTGCGGCCTGTTCAGGGGCAGTTTTATATTCTTTCCCTTCGAACTGAATCGAAAATTCCCTTTGATACGCTGGTGATCTGTGCTGCTTTGGCATCTGCCAGTTTCTTTGCACCTGTTACATCCTTACCTTCAACTTCTGCGTAACGCACTAAGGTTCCGTCAATATAAACATTTCCTGCTGCGTCTACAGTAAGCTTTGGTGTCTTTAAATTATTTTCGTCATCTCCTGTTACAAACAGGTTGACTTTCACGGACTGCCGTCAGCTCCCACATTTTAAAGCATTCTTAATGTACAGTTCTGCTACATCCAGCTGTCCGTTTTCCCCTAAATACACATTTCCTGCTGCTCCGTTAAAGAGGACATTCAGGATCGCAGTGTAATAAGAGAACAGTCCGTCAAATGTAACATCCTTTCCGGAATTTGTAGTAATAGTCACTACCGGCTGTACACTGTTTTCAGCATCAACTACGTCTGTCATATTAAACTGGCTGTAATCGCTGCAGATAATATTATATGCACAGTTGTCCTGGATCAGTACTCTGCTAAAAGATCAAGATTCTTTAAGATCAGGTTCTTTGCAGAGTTATTGATAATATTTAACTCAGTGATCAGGTTGTTTGCTGTGTACGGTTACATTTCAAGAACTTTGCCGTTTGTTGATTCAATCTACCAGACTTCCCAATGCCTTGGTATTTATGGAGTCAATGGTTATTGTATTTCCATTGCCGGTCCATGTTACATTAGCATTTTTAACTGTTCCGTCTTCTTCCACGACAACGGTGACCGGAGCATTACTTCCATAGTAAATATTTCCGTTCAGCTCTACCTGATTTTCACCGGTATAGGAGCCATTTTTCCGTTTTTTATCTGTTTCACTCTGTAAAACCTTCTCTACAATGATCTTCCTCGAACCAACGGACTACCTTGACAACTGTTTTAGTAATCCATTTTACGATCTTTGTTTAATGGCCATGGAAGCTTCTTGCAGATCTTATCAACTACCTTTTCAACCTTGGTAGTAACATGCTCTACTGTCTGCTTTACAAATTCTGTTACAGTTACTGCCTTATACTGGGCTTCTTTACTGTAGGAAGTCTCACTTTCTGACTTCGCAGAAGCCTTTACCCAGATATCTTTTGCTCGCAGTTCAGAACTATCCCCGTAAATCTGGATATAGCCGTAAAAAAGCTTTGTATTGTTGGTTGCTGTAGAAATAACAGAACCTGTTCCTCCTGCAAAGTATAGCCATAGCTATAAGCTCTGGTATAATGTTTCCCTTGCTTCCGTCACCTGTCAGTGCCAGCATAGTCAGCTGGTTTCCGGCCCGAAGCTTCGGATTGGTGCCTGTTATTTTTGCAGTTCCCACTACATTTACTTCTGCTGTTGGCTTTGACTGGGTATTGATAACAGAGCCAGTCTCCAGAATAAGCTTCTGCAAATGCATGGATTCGCTCAATCCATGCCTGGATCAAAAGATCTTTCCAGCTGTCAGCTGTGTATAGGATCCCAGATCTACCAGAGCATTGATGGTCATCTTGTTTGTTGCCAGTGTTGCAATATTGCTTAAACCATCTACCGTAAATTTGATCCGTGCATAAACATTTGCCTGTGTTGGTCTTTGCTTCTATAAACAGATCTGCACTGACTGCACTTATCACAGCACGATCTGCAGCTGTTCCGTTTATGAACTCTACACGGGCTGCTGCATCAGTAACTGCCTCTGCTTTTACGTTGGTTCCTGCTGCCAGACCACCTGCACCGCCATAAGCAGTCAGATTTTCCGTGATATCCTTTGCATATGCATAGATATCCACATCTCCTTTTCCTGCTTTGATAACAGATGGATAGATCTGAACCCGCACATCATCGGTTATCTTCTCATAAGCAGTGGCTACACCTTTTGGCAACAATAGCCCCTGCAATAGCAGTTGCATAACCTTTATAATGGTTATCAGTTACTGCACTGATAGTTACAGTATCAGCTGCCGTTAAATTACTGCCTGTTCCTGCAACAGCGTAGGTCTTATTGGTTACTGTGGTGTTATCGCTTACGTCATTGGCTGATGCCTAATGCCCCAGATGATGCTGTTGCTTTTTTGTATTTTTTGTAATCCCAGTTACTGCATGCAGAAGAATATGATGCTGTTACTGTGCTTTGCGATTATCTGAGCTTTGGTGGTATTATCAGCTTTGTATCGATCTTTTAAGACCTCCTGATGCAAAAGCTGCTCCACTGAAACCAGTGGCTGTTCCGCTTATATTGTGTGCCCATCCTGTGCGATCACAGAAACGTTTTGCAGATGCATTTACAATGCTGTTTGTAAGAGCTGCATCTGTTGTCACATTCTCTGTGAGATTTAAACTCTGGGCTGTTTTGTAAAAAGTCCACCTGCAACACCTTTTGCTGTTCCTTTAAGGCTTCCTAATATAGTCAGCAAAACTGAACATTCTGCGCCTTTACGGTACTTCCAACGATTGTGCAAGAACCTTAAAGGTATTGGACAGGTTTACAACAACACCGCCTACTGCCAGTGAGCCAATGGAAAGTCCCCTGTCCGGAAGCGGAAACACCTGTGTCTGCCTTTCCATGGACCAAGGCATCTCCTGTCAGTGTAACACCAGCGTTCTTTACTTCTGCTGTGGTTTTTCCGTCTAAAATAACATCTGCAAATGCACCGCTTCCACCAACAAGTGTGCCTGCTGCTCCGGCATAGGCATCTGCGCGCATATATCCGGTGCTATCATTTCCGTTATCTTCTGCGTTAAACAGTGCACGGACATTCAGGTTCGCTGCATTGATAGTACCGCCTGTTACTGCCGCACAGATGATCGGTTTTACCTTCAGTCTGGCTACTGCTGCTCCTATGGAACCTGCAAAGGAAACACTGATTCCTTTGCAACAGCCTGGGAATTTAAGACCTGTTTAGCCAGAATAGAGTAATTTCCTTTGCTGCCTCTACATTTGCAGCACTGTCAACCGTTGTTTCGCTGCTTACATCTACCAGTGCTACAGATGCTTTGCTGCTGCATAGCCGCCACCAGCTGCCATAGATGATGCATTGGTTGTAAGAGTCTGGTACGCAGTCAGTGCCACATCACCATTCGCTGATGCCAGTCTGCTGCCTCTATCTGCCTGGATCAGTGTCTTTCCAGCTACTTTCAGTCTGGCAGCTGCCAGTCCTGCCGCTACCCATCCACCTGCAAAACCATCTGCAGTTGATTTACATTGACAACCAGGCTTGCATTTCCTGCAACACCACCTTTTCCGGAAATATCTGCTGTATTTCTGATCAGGATCTGTGTGGTTCCGGTCACATCCATATATGCAATGGCTGCTCCCAGTCCGACTACGCCTGCAGAACCTGCTTTGCGCTAAATTCAGTTCCGGTAATGCTGTTTTCAGCTGTTATGGTTACAGTTCCATCTGCTGTTATGGTTCCAAGGATCTCTGCCTGGGATGTTCCCTTTAAGATAGCAATGGCTACCGATCCGCCTGCTGCAAATGCGCCGCCTGCTGCTGCTCCAACAACTGCTTTTAAGTTTGTCTTTTCACTTGCAAGGATCACTGCATTTCCTGTAAGTGTAATTTTAGTATTGCTTCCGATCCTTGCTGTGGTGGCATTGGCTGCATCAGAAGTAAAATAGCCTGTTACACTGACAGCAGCCTTGCTTCTTGCCATAGAATTGGCACCCTTTAATGCCTCATCAATGTTTTCCTGGGTGGTCTTAGCCATACTTCCAAGAGCTGTTTTACTGTCACTGTCTGCTTCACTTCCTACCAGAATAACAAAAACACCGCCGGAAACAGCTGCTCCGCCTGCGCTTCCTGCAAGTATATAGGAAGTGATGTTGCCGGATGGATCCTGCTTTCAGATTCAGATTCACTGCCTTGATCCTGTTGTTCTGGCCAATTTCTGCGAGAACGGTATTCTTAAAAATCAGTACTGCTGCCGCTCCACCTGCAGAAACACCGCCACCGCTTACAGTACCAGCGGTCATAGTGATAGTAGCGGTATCAGATGCAACTACATTCAGATCACCTGAAAGAATGATAGTTACATTGTTTCCTGTAAGAGCCTTCGTCTTGCTGTCTGCAATAATGAGGACCAGTGAGCCGCTTGCTGCCCCGGAACCTGCCGCTGCTGCAGCTACGGTTCCCGTTATGGTCTCCTCAGACTGTGCATTAACTGCCGGGGACGCTGCTGTTATCTGAGCGCCATCTAATACTTTTTGCTGTAGTCTGGCTTTTAAAGAGGATCGTTGCCACTGCTCCGCCTGCTGCCACACTTCCACCTGCAGCTGCTAAAGCTCCCGTAGTAATATACTGACGGTTTAATGCTTCTGCCAAAACTGCGCCAGCTGCGTTAATAACACCGCCAAGTGCACTGTGTACTGTATTTTCAATATTTAAAACAGATACACTTCCCTGCCCCGCCTGCTAAACCTGCTCCCAGACTTGCAGATGCCAGGAATGCGTTATTATCGCTGACTGCCAGGACTTTGATCTCACCTGGTGCATAGACAGTTCCGTTTAAGATGGCTTCTGCTGTCTTTGTAAGATGAAGTACCACAACAGTTCCTGCTCCGCCTACGATGCTGGCTGCGGCTCCTCCGGCTTCCACCTCTTCCTCTGTAGAATCCATGGCTATCACTTTTTTACACCAGAGGACTTATCTTCGCCTTCTCGACTGCCCTGGTTTAACTTAGCACCGCTTTCCACCTTTGCAATGATTGTGCATTAGAGATAACGGTTACAGTCGCTGCTGAAGCTGCCCCTCCTACACTTACGGAACCGGAAGCTGCAACTGCATTCAGATGCGTATTGTTAAAAGCACCGATCAGGATGCCTCTCTGCATTGCCCTGATCCGGCTGCGGTTTTTCTGGCCATTGTTTCCAGATAACTGACCAGTATAGAAGCTGATCTCCCTTATTTCCAAGAGCATTCAACTGCGCCCCGCTGCCAACCAGTGCTTTTACCTGATTGGATGCACGGACTACCACCACGCCTGCTGCTGCGCTTAAACTTCCCGTTGGGTTTACAGCTGCACTTGCTGCACCTGCTGCTGCAAAGAGGTTCTGGTCATCCTCTGCCCAGACTGCGATGCTTCCGTCTGCATTAAGGGTCGCTGACTTGATCTCAGCAATGGTCTTATTCTCAATGACGATCACGGAAGCTGCACCGTTAATAGCTGCCACAGAGCTGACGCCTGCACTTGCCACTACCACTACATAGGTCTCGTCACTGGCTGCTTTTTACTATAATGTTTCCTGCGCTGTTTAATACTGCACCATCAGCCACATATGCATTTGTTAATTTTCTAAACGTAATGGTATCACTTCCTGCACCTGCACTTACTGCACCGCTGGCTGATACATTACCGGTTACATCCTGGATGGAAGTAGTATCCACTGCGATCACCAGGATATCGCCTTTATTACCTGTGGTGATGTTTGCTCCCATTCCGATCCATGCACTGGTCTTACTGTTAAATGTCAGTACATTCACAGATCCCGTTGCTGCCACAGTACCGCTGGCTGCTCCGCTGATGACCCAGCTACGGATCTTCTGGGAAGATCTTGCTCCTACTAAAAACTCCTGTCTGTTTTGTAACATTGGATGTTGAATTTACATGATCGGAATTCTGGGAACTGCTGCCATTTAGATTCTTATAACCAGAATCTACAGAAGAAGTAATATTTCCATCTATAAAATCAACACCTGCTAACAGGCCTTTTGCAGTTACTTTGCATTCTCATTAATATAAGAATTAGTTTCGTTTGCAAATATGATCACGTTTGTTGCCACCCCTGCACTTACAGTACCGGATGCAGTCACATTTCCGTTGATCACTAAAATATCCTGGACACTTTCTGCCAGTACCACTACACTGCCTGCTGCAGTTACATTTGCGCCATTAGCAATGCGGGCAATAGCCCTTTCTCCCTACTTTCAGTACAGTAATGGTACCTGCTACAGATACGCTGCCGCTGGCTCCGCCGCCTACTGCCATAAACTTCTCTATATTCAGTTCATTGATCCCATGAACCTGGATATTTCCATTTACAGCTTCCACAGTGCCGCCTAAATCTGCCTGTGCAGTACCATTTACAATAGCAACGATCATGGAAATTCCTACAGATGCACTGCCGGAAACATTTGCTGTTCCTGCTGCTGCATGAATGGTAGTCTTTTCAGACGCTTCCACAAGAATGTCGCCATTTTTGCTGTAGTGCTGCCGCCATTTCCGATCCCTGCATAGGTTTTTATCAGAAACATTCACCGGGTTAAAGTATCCACTTACCAGACCAGAAGTCTCGTACTTAAGGCCTGCTAACTCGTTATTTACTTCATCTACATACTGATTGCTGCTTCCTGCGCCGATCTTTCTGGCCATAGCATGCATCTACTGCGCTCTGGCCCATCTTTGCTGCATCACTGCTTACATTGGTGGAAGAATTGCTTCCGCCGTTGGAATTTGCCTTATCTGCATCCTGGTCTGTGGTAGCTGCTCCTACAGAAATGATCAGGATACTTCCGTTTACAGATGCGCTTCCACCAACACCGGCCATTACTGCACTGGATCGATGTTGCGGTCTGCTGCTGCTGTAACCCGGATATTCTTTCCAACTACAATATTATTGTTTCCGATCGTTGCGGTTACAGAGTTTCTGTAAATAGTTGTTCCAATGGCTGCTCCTACTGCTGCACTTCCGCCAAAGGCTCCGCCTACGATCGGGTCAAACTCTGTCTTATCAGCTGCGCTGATCTCAACAGAACCAGCTGCTGTAAGACTTCCTTTTGCTGCTGCATTGCTGTCCTGAACCATAGACTGGGTAGTAACATTCATGATCGAGGACCGCAAAAGAACCTGCCACTGATGCTGAACCACTGCCTGCTGCACCGGCAACTGTAAGGTTCACTTTTTCATTAGACTGTGCACTTACTTTAATGCCGCCATTTGCAGCTGTAAGCTGTACACCTGGAAGAACGATGGCACGGGTAATCCCCTTAAATACAATAGTTCCTACAGATGCGCCTGCTGCTGTGGAGCCGGATACTGCTGCACTCATAACACTCATAACAAGCCGTTCATCTGCTTCTGCCTGTACTGTGATGAGATGCACCTTCTAAGGTCCCACCTGCACTTTGCAGTAGTCTCATCCTTTAAGTAAATAACAGATACAGTTGCACCTGCTGCTGTAGAACCGCTTCCTGCAACACCAACAGCTGTTGCATACAGCTGATTGTCTGTATGTGCTAAAACAACATCTCTTTTTCAGCAAATACATTTGCCCCAGAGCGGATCGATGCCTCTGTATACTTCTTTCCGGTATAAACAACTACACAACCGGATATGCCTGTGGAACCGCTGATACCTGCCGAACCACCCGAGACACTCTCCACGGAGTCACCGGAGGCAACTTCATAAACTGCCGCCTGGCCACCGTTTCTTCCGCTTTCGCGGTTGATCCTTGCGCCCTCATTGATAATAGCCTGTGTTCTTGCAGCTTCTACTGTTGTTACTGGAAGCTCCTGCGCCTACGGTACTGCCTGCTCCTGCACTGACAGCCAGTGCGTGGATATTAGTCAAACCAAAAGCACCGATGAGGATACCGTTTATGGTCATCTGACCATGCTTTCCGCTCTTATAAGTAATATTTCCGCTGGTGGAATCAGTTACCTCCAGCTTACCGAAATTACCGGTAATTCCATTTCCCTGTCCAAGAGCATCTAATACAGCATTTCTTCCTGCTTGCGCCCATGCACGATGAGAATCTGTGATAACGATGATCCTGGCTCCCATTCCTACATTTCCTGTGGTAAGGGCCGCCGAACCAGCTCCTGAAAGGATCAGCTGCTCTGCCTCTGCGGTTACACCAATACTGCCATTTGCCTTGATGATAGTTCCTGTGGCATCTGCATAGTTATTTCCGCCATCTGGTGTTCCGATCGGCGCAAATACATTCTGTTTTGCCACGATCGCTGCTGCACAGAACCGTTCACTGCCGCAGAACCGTTACTTCCATCTATACCAACTACCAGATCCACCAGCCTGTCATCGCTTTTTGCAGAAACGATCACATCTCCTGCAGAAATAACAGTGGTTCCTTTTCCAATTCCGGCATAGACCGTACCGCTGTATACAACAGTATCAATAGAAGCACCTGCTGCCACACCTTTGAAAAAGCCAACGGTGCCAACGATATCTGTGATATCTGTACTTCCCTTTGCCGTAACTTTTACATCGCCAGCTGCATTTAATACAGCATTTTTCCCCGGCTGCTGCTTTTACAGTATCTCCAACTACTACAACTGCAACTGAACCAGTAGCTGCCACAGAACCTGCTGTGACCCCGCCGCTGACTACGATATTAATAAAGTTCTTATTAGAATCTGCTGTAATAACCAGATTCCTTCCATAAATAACTGCATGATCGCCGATAAAAGCCTGTGTCTTTCCACTTACGATCGCATCTGCATTGGAAAGTCCTACTGCAGGGACCGCTTGGAAGCTGCAAATCCTCCTGCTGCTACCACCAGCTCCATGTCATCTCTTGCGCTTACAATTACATCGCCGCGACTGTCAGTACTGCCGGCTCTGGTGTATTTTCCGATAATAGCTTCTACATCATTTTCAACTACTGCTACACCTACGGAACCAGATACACCAGCGCTCTTTCCTCCGCCAAGACCTATGATAAAAAAGATACATGTCCTCTTTGGAATCTGCGCTTACAGTAAGGCCGCCGGGTGCAAGGATCACTGCGCAGTCAGAAGCACCTGTTCCATCTCCGATCCCAGGGCTTTGACCGCCTTTAAAAATACATCTACCTGTACAGAACCGCCTGCTCCTACTTTACTGGTACTTCCTGCTGCACCGCCGCTGGCGTCGCGTCTTTGTAGCATCTTTTGCAGTTACATTCATAGCGCCGGTGAGAGTATAATTTCCTGTTCCCACTTTTGCTATGGTCTCACTCTTAATTACATTCACTGCCGGGCTTACTGCTACTGCCACGCCATTTGTTCCTGTTGCTGCTGCGCCGTTTTACGATCGCGGCTACGATGGTTTTCCTTAGCGTCTGCACTGACGGTCAGGTTTCTGGCTGTAATGTTTGCTGCCTTTACCGATGCTCTGACAGTGTCTTTGCATTGATAACAACAACGCTGACAGAAGCACCTACACCATGGCCGCCGCCCTGCAGCCAGTCCGCCTACTATACCAGTATAGCCCAGCTTGGAAAGCTGATGTGACTTTTATATCACCCGTTGCGTTAATAGTAACATTCTGTCCAATTGCTGCTGTTGTCTTATTATTATTTACAAATACATTGACAACGCCATCTCCTGCAAACTACAACTTTCCATTAGCCCCGCCTCTTGCAGAAAGATACGGCAGCTGCTACCAGAATAGATACCAGGTCCATATCACTGTCTGCACTGACGATTTACATCACCACCTGCACCAACATTAGCGCTATCTCCAAGACCTGCGTTTTACAACCGTATTATTTACAACTGTATTGATTCCCACCAGCACTCTTATTTCCCGCCGTAGGCTAGAACCGGTCACGGTCACTGCATTTACCTTAGAAGAAGCTGTGATGGTCAGTCCGTTTGTAAGTACCAGAACTACATTCTTTCCTACCAGTGCTTCTGCACTGTCATTCATTACCAGAACAGTGAAGGAGCCTGCGCCTGTGAACTTGCTTCCTACTGTAGAAGCTGCGCCGCTGGCTGCTTTCAGATAATAGTTCTTATTTGCCAGAAGATCCCATAAATCTTTTGTAACGCCTGCCAGATCTTTCAGAGTGATCTCTTCATTGCTCTGGGCTTTGTCTGTGGTATTAATGGTTACAGTACCCTTTATGTCCGGAACCGGTAGAAATAACACCGTTGATCTCAATGTTTCCAATCCCGTCCTTAAAGCTTGCATTCACAGCCTGTTTTTCTGCATTGACTGTAAGGCTGCTTGCGTAGATCTGCGCACCATCGCCTACACAGGCTTTGGTTTTATTATTTGCATAGATAACAGAGAATGCTGCACCTACTCCGGCACCGCTCTTTCTTGCGCTGCTTCCAGAAGTCTGTCCACCGGACTTATTCTGCTCATCAAACTTTGCACTGGTAAGAGTTGCTCCCCCCATGCGCGGGCTGCCAGCTTGCTCTGCTCTGTGGCTTCTACTTTTACATTGCCGTCAGGTAAATAACAGTACCATTACCGATCTCAGCTGTAGTAGCTGCATTGGAGTGCATCACTAAACAACTGCTCCCGCTACCGCTGCGCCTCCTTCCTCAGAACCGTTTCCGGCTCCGGCAATGGCCTCTGCCCCAAGCTTGTAAATAGTCGCCACTCATGTTGTGCTTTGTATCCGCCTTAACGGTTACATCGCCCACTTTGTTATTTACATCACCCAGATTTCCCTGCAAAAGGGAAGCCAGAGTTTTGCTGTTGTTTACTACGATGGCTGTTCCCAGTGCGATGGACGTCTTTTTAGACACTGCCGCGCCGGTTGCCAGCGTTTCAAAATTATCAAGATTCTCAGCTTTGATGGTAACGTTCTTTGCCTTTGTTACAGTTCGGTCACCTGTGCAGTCACATCATGAGAAACGATGGATACACCTACTGCTGCTGCCACTGAAACAGGATTTTCTTTTTCTTTTCCGTATTTCCAACAGTTCCTGCTTCATTCTTTTGCATTAGCTGAATTAGCAGAACCTGAACCTGTCGTTCCCACGCATCCGGTATCTACTGTAGTGGTCTCATTTGTCTTTGCCCCGGCAGCTACCAGTACTTTGAAGATAACTTGTATCATTACTTGTCTCATTTCCACCGTTGTTCTTTTTTGCTGTCTCAGACAGTTTTTCGTCTAACCTGCTGTTTGCTTTTCCAGTTTCAGAGATACTGCCGGATGAAGCTGCGCCGGAGGTTGTTCCTTGTATTTTTGCCAGAGCTGCTGTTTCCAGTTCCAAATGCTTTTTCCGGATAAAAATATCTGCTATGGTGGAATTGTACTCTATCTTTGTATCTCTGAAGGTCCAGACCAGAGGCTGATATGCCTTGGCAGCATCCTAGGGCCAGTGCTTTTGTTGTCACTGTCAGGTCTGTGCCTAAAGCCACATTTCCTGCCAGACGGGCTGTTACTTCTTCTGCCACCAGGTTCACTGTTGCAGATGCGCCTGCTGCTGCGTTCTTGCTTCTGCCTTACCTGTTGCTGTGGCAGTTGTTGCAGAAGCGCTCTGCGTTGATGGTAAGGTCTTTACCTGTTTCAACACCAGCGCCCTGTTCGATCTCAGCTTTTGCCTTATTAGATACATTAAAGGGATACGGATACTGCCGCATCCATGGAAGCGTACTTATCGCTGTCTTCCTGACCGTTCTTTGTAAGTACAAAGTCTTTTGCAAATGCAGTGTTGTCTTCTGTCAGTGTAAAGGTAACTTTGTTGTTTCCGTTTGATGGCATTTATAGCCCTTTTGGAACAGAAATGATCTCAACCATATATTTGGTATCTGCTGATGGTTCCTTTACGGAGATCCAACATGACCACTCTCATCTGTTGTCATTGTCTCAGAGTTTCCATTTACAGTAATCTTGATCTTTGCATTTTCCAGAGCTTTTCCGTCAGAATCTTTTTACAGTGATGGTAATCTTTCCATCCTCTGCCGGTTCTTTCGTATGCATCATTTCCTGCTTCTACATAAGTCTCAACCTTGCTGTTGATAACAGACTCAGCTTTGAAGCTTCCACCGGCAGTATTACGGTGCTGTTTTTCTTACTAGTGCCCCGGGCTTTTGCATCTGCAATGGTCATCCAAAGGAAGCTCCGATACCTTACGTTTTATTGCTATTATTGCTATCACCTGCCGGGGATTCGCACTTGCGCCGGACTTTGTAACTACATTCTGATTTACCTTTTGCAGTTACATCGCTTACACCGGTTCCGGAAGCTGTCAGTTTTGCATTTGCCCCATCAGCTCCAATACCTGCAAGATAATCTGTATCAAAATATTGATAGCTACTGCTCCTGCAACTCCTACGTTAAGCGCCTGCACCGGATATGCTGATAACGGTAATATTGTTGGTTCCTTCTTTTCCATTTCTCATCTGCCATTCCGGCTTTGATGGAGAATGTACCCGTGGTATGGGTTCCTGTGATGATGGCCTTGTTTGTCAGTTCTCCCTGGGGATTGCAACGCTGACGCCTACACCATTGGTTCCCAGTACAGCAGATGCGTTTGCTGTAACTGCAACATCATTTTTTGCTTTTGCATCTACAGTCAGTTTTCCAGTGGAAGTGGTATTGGCATTGACTGCCGCCAGTATGATCCTTCCATATATCTACACTGACTGCTGCTGCCACAGTGACTTTTTCCTTCTGTGGTCTCTGCAGTCTGCGGTGTCTTAGAATCAGTTCCGGTAATATTCCCGGTTCCGCTGCCAGCCGTTTTCCGCTTGCCAATGCTTTATTTACCGCAGATCGTCAGGTGAGGTCTTCGAGTGACTTTCCCCATCATCTTCTCCTGATCCAGTGGAATCATCTTCCTCCGGAGCCGCAGCTCCATTGGCACCTCGCCACACTGGTGGTTCCGATGAGTTAGTGCTTTCCGCCGTTACGGTGATATTGTCCGCCCCGGTAAATTTCCGTTCCATATAAGCGTACTGGTTCATGGCTTTCCTGCTGCCACGGATACTGCTCCCCCTGCTGCCACGCTGGCACCGGCTGCCTTTCCGTTCGTTGATGTTTTGCCGCTTTTACTGATTTTGCCGGACGATCATATCTCCTGTGGGGCGATCATAATTCTTGCGTACATTGTGGGCTGCTGTTTTTTCTTTGTTACAGTATTCAGGACGTTAACGGAAACAACCGGAACAACTGCCTCCCACCTGCTGCTCCTGCATAGATGCTACTTCAACAGTTCTGCTGCATCTGCTGTGATAGCCACATTTCCGACAGATGCGCATCCTTTTCCAGATACAGATGCACTGCTTCCAGTTCTGCTAGATGTTTCATGATTTACAACACTTACTGCAATAGCACTTCCTACACCTGTGGACTTGGCCCATTCAACCAGAGAGTCATCAGAACCTGCCTTTGTATTTCCATCACTTTTTCTCTCTGCACTGATGGTAATATTTCCGTTTCTTCCTATTATAATAGTCGCATTGTTTATACGCTCTTGTCATTACATCGTTTACATGTTTACTGAAATGGCTCCCCGATCCCGAATTTGCCGAATTGAAGCCCGATGCTGAGCTTACGTCAGATGCATTATCATAAGTCTTCTTTACTTCTTTTGCCTTTCCGTCTTCTGTAGTTGTGGACGGTCAGTCCTGTCCGCCTGTTTTTGCTGATACATTAAGTCCACCTGCTTCAACAGTGGCATTTTCAATATAAGCTAAGTTACTGTTGTCGATCACTCCTACGCCGATGCCAACACCTGCTGAAACGGTAGTTCCTGTTTCCCCAGAAGCTGCTCCCGCTGGTTTTGCTGCTGTCATGGTGATAAGCTGCTTTAAGACCTTCTACTGAATTTGCTGCTCCTGACTTGGCTTTTAGAGTAATGTTCATTGTGTAAACATTATAATATATGCCATCTGTCTTCTTTGTTGCTGTCAGTCCTGACATATCCTTTGGTGAATCCCAAACTGGTTGGAAGGCCTGAAGGTCAGTTCATAGGTTCCTGCTGTCAGCGTCTGATTAGTCCGCTGGAAGTAATTCCCGTTTCCTAAATGTGATCAGGACCGTCTTTATCGTTAAGTCTGACTGTAAGCATTGCTTGTATCTTTTTTCTTTTTAAGGGTGATGGTAAGAGGAAGCGTAGTTGAACCATCTTCCGTTACTGCTGCCACCAGAACCTGGTCATCCCTCAGGATCCTTCTCAAGACCAGAAGGAATGGTAGAGGCGTCTGCTGTGGTGGTATTGTTTGAAACTGCATTGGCAACGACCTCTACAGTTCCACCTGCCTGGATTTTTCCTGTTGTGGTAATAGATGCTTCGTTATCAGAATTAACTACCATCACTGCCAGGGCGCCTACAGCTGGTTCTTACTGTTGTTTGTTTTTGCCAGTGTAATGGTTCCTGTGTAACCCTTTCCCTGAAGGAATCTCAATGATGCGGTCTTCTGGAACAGAATAGCCACTTGGAACAATAATAGTTACTGTGTAGGAACCTGCTGCAAACTGACTTCCATCATATACATTTCCTTTCAATGTCTGGACAGGAAACTCCTGTGGTTCCTTCATTTGGTGTGATCTTTACGGTTACGCCCTTTAATTTTTTCCATTTCTGTCTTTAAAGTTGTAAGTTTTACATTTTCAGCACTCTGGGATTCTGCTCCTTCAAAAGAGACTTCCGATATCCTATATCCCTGAATCATCTGCTCCCGCTGTATTTAGGGGCTTCACTTACTTTTCCTTCTACCTTGTCTTTCTTAAACCAGCTGCCGATCTTTTGTCTCTTGCTGCTGTTGTCTGACTTGCTTTATCTTTGATTTTTGAGGTCAGCTCAATGTTGTCCAGCGACTGATCCACAACACCTAAAATGGTATTTAATGCAGTCTGCAGATGAGGAACTCCTTCGCTGTCAGCTTTACTGTGGCACGGTAGTTCCGTTTCATCTCCAAACTGTGTAGAATTTATTTTTACATCTTTTGCTGCTGTTACATTCACATTTCCGCCAATTTGCACGGGTATTAATTAACCGCTGCCACTCCTGCGAAAGCCTCCCGCTCTGGCTGGAGTTGGTTTTTTCCAGTGGCATTTGTATTTGCTTTTGCATTGCTGTCTGCATTTTAAAATAAGGCTTCCGCTGAAATTGTTATTTGCATTGGAATCAATCACTACTTCTGTTGTTCCGCCCACTACAGAAACGCCGACTGCAATATTTTCCAACTTTGCATCTGCATCTACGTTAGACTCAATGATGGATTTTCGCTGTCATTGTAATATCGCCTGTTGGACTTTTAAATTCACTGTTCTTTACCAGAACTGCTGAGGAAGCGTTTGCCACATTTACAGCTACGCCTACACCTACGCTTTTGGTGTTCATAGTCAGCTTGTTGGTACTGTTTAATGTAATGGTTCCTGCTGTGATATCACAATCTTCGATCTCAATGATGGTCTCAACATTTTTCACATTCACCAGATAACTTCAACATCCTCTATCTTGCCGTCAATTTTAACTTCCATACACCATCTGCTGTTACCTGATTGGTACCGTCTGCCGTACTTTCATTTCCGGAAGCTGCCAGTGTTTTTGTCATTTGTGGCTGATATAGTAATAGCTCCCGGTCGCGGCACAATGTTCATAGTTTTTCAGTCCACATAAGTGGTATCCGAATCATAAACTTTCTTAACTACGTTTAGAAAACATCACCTGAATCCGTACCGTCTGAATCCTGTGCATGGATATTCAGTTCCTTTTTACTTTCAATGTAACTGGGAATTCGGCTGCAAGGGATATCTGTTTTGCAATAAGTTCTACAACAAAGTTTGGCTAGAGTCTAAAAGCCAGCCGCCGCCTGGTGCAGTTCCTTCCGGATTCTTGAAACTGATATCATTCTTGGCATTGATTGTCACTTTTAAGTTCTGTTGTGTTTGTGTAAGTTGTTTCTTTATCAGCGCCCTTAATGATCCTCCAGCTGATTATTTCCATTAACTGAGATCTGAACACTGTCACCAATGATGGAAATAACCTTCCTCTGTGCTGCTGATGGTATTAGATGTCAGTGCTGTTGCAGGTCTGAGGAGCTGCTGCGCTTAACAGTGCTGTCTCTGGTGTCTGGGCTGTTTTTGTGAGAAGCTCTTCCTGAGGCATTTTTTGCATCCGTTGTTTCTGTAAGAGGTGCACTGGTTACTGCCTCTGGCTGCTGGATATCGTGGTTTTTTTCTTCATTATTGCTGTTATCCAGGTTTTCGAGACTTTTTTCCTCATTGTCACTATCTTTCAGAGCTTCATGAGTTTTTCTCATCATTTGACTGATTTTCTTCTGTCTGCTCATTTTCCGGCTGCTGCTTTTCTTCAGTTTCAGGCACTTTTGACTGAGAAGTTTCATAAATTCCAGAGCCTTCTGACCCCTTTACATTCTCAGTTTCATCTACAGCTTCCACTGCATCTGATTTTTCTGAGTCATTTTTAGAACCGGCTTCTGTTCCATTGTCTGAACTGGTTCCAGAACTGGTCTCTGTTTTATTGTCTGAGCTGGTTTCAGAACCGGTCTCTGTCATTCTGAACTGGTTCCAGAACCGGCCTCTGTCTTATTGTCTGAGCTGGTTCCAGAACCGGTCTCTGTCTTATTGTCTGAGCTGGTTTCCGGGGCACTTTCACCAGCTTCCATTTTCCTCATCTTTAGAACCAGCTTCTTCCATCGGCATTGCCTTCATCATTAAATATCGTTTTCCTTCAGAGATACTTTTCCCCCGCCGGGATCTTCTTCACTGCCCGGTGGACTGGCCCCCCCTTGCTCTGTATGGTTGTCTTTCCCCAGCCCATCCTGGGCATAAGCAACCGACGTAGAAAGCAGTGCTCGCTCAGCATCAGAGCCAGCATCAGCCCCCTCAGTCTTATCCTTTGTTTTCTGGTTTCCATTTTCTCATACTCATCCGGCCTTTCTTTCGCCTGCATTTCGTGCGCCTGTAAATTGTGGATTTTTTAAACAATTCTATTTATAATGCGTTATTTTCAGTATAAATAATTTTGTTTTTCGTTTCAACAGGCCGGTAATGAAAGACCATAAATCCGTAACAGAAAATCTGTTTTTGTAATTTTACAAATTCTCTGGCTAACTACATTTTCGCTTATACATGTTCATGCTCCTGTAAAAGTATATCCCGGATTTCCTTATACCGCTTCACAGGAAGAGGAATGATATCCCCATTTGTCATAACCACCTCGTACCTACGCACAGAGGAAACATACTGGTTATTGACTGCATAACTGCGGTGTACCGGTATCAGTCTGTTACCGGCCGCTTTCAGCACCTCTGTGATACTCATATGGATCTTCCATTTTTCTGGGGAACGGAGACGATCATGCAGTTTCGTCCGCAGGCCATCACATATACAATATCTTGATAACTTAAGAAATGAATATGGTCATCCATATCTGTCACAGCCAGTCTTTCTTTATCCTGCAGATCATGAAGGTGTTTTAAAAGATATTTCTTCGCCATTTTTCCCATCTGGTTCACGAAAATCTCCTTCTGCAACCTTCATTTCTCCAATAGGATTTGATACATGAATATGCCTGATCTGGGGTTTTCCTTCGATCAGCTCCCATACACAGGTGCATCTCTGCTGGGCCTGAAGAAAATATTCTTCGTTTCATCTGTAGTCACCAGATAACGCCCTGCTACTGTACACACACATTCCCCGTATTCTGTACAACAAAGAATTCTTGTCTGCTCATATGGCAATGCTTGATCTCCTTTTTCAACGCATGAAGATCCTTTGTCATAGCTTCTTTCCTTCCATGAACTCGCTTTGCAGAGCCCCGGTCCACATAACATCTTCATGGCGGTAACTTAAAATAAAGTCAATATCCAGCTGCCAGTAACGACTTAAGCATTCTTCTGTTAACTGCATCACTTCTGGATCATCTTTTTATTCATACTTTTCCCCACTCTTTCCCATTTTTCTGTCTTTATTAAACAATAAAAATCATTTTAAATCAATACCGTAGTTGAATACCTGTTTTTTATGATATTCTGTCCTTAAACAAAACCGTCCTGTTGTTTTACCCCAGAAAGGAAAAGCCTATGAAACACAGTCTGTAAAAATACAAGAACCTTCTCTCATCCATCTGCCATAAACGAAAGATTTTTTGCTGGCCATTGCTATTATATTCCCTATTTTTCCCAGAGTTTTTATGAAATGGCAGGAACGAAGGAATTTTAAAACAGCAGGAAGCAAGCCAACAGGAAGCTGCCGCCAGGGATGAAGATGCTGCTATGGGCCCGTTTTTCCCCCAGTATGTAAACCAAAGTGATTATGAAAATGCTTTAGGAGAGATTGATGCTTCTCCCTCTCTGTTGACCAGATCAAATCCCCAGTATTATTTAAAACGCATTGCCGGTCTTTATGTGCTTTTAGACCGTTCCAATGATGCACTTCGATCTGGATACAGCCCTTGTCCTCTCACCGGATCTGTACGATGCCCTGCAGCTGCGTGCCCAGATCATGGTGAAAATGCCCGGTATAAGGAAGCCGCTGCTGACTATGAACGAATGTATGTTTGGATCCAGAGCAAAAAGATGTTCTCATGTACAGTGCTGACTGCTACCAGCAGATGGGAGACTATGAGAAAGCCATCTCCGCCTACGATACAGCAGCAGAAGCCCTGCCGGAATACGCTGATGCCATCGCCTATGCCAGAGGTGTCTGCTTTTACTCCACAGAGAACTATGAAAAGGCTGTTACAGACCTGCTGCAATATCTGCCTGTTACCCCTGAAGATGGAGAGTTAAACTTTCTCATTGGTTCCTGCTATATGAACCTGAAGCAGGAAAAATGAGGCAGAAAGTTATCTTTTTAACTGCCTTAAACGGAACCAGCCTACCTGCCGGAAACCAACTTCTATCTGGGTGCTATTTCTATGGATAAAGAGGACTACGAAAAAGCGATCCCTTACTTCACCACCGCCATAGAAGGCCAGTGTTTCACAGATTTCTCTACCTACAACCGGGGTATCTGCTATCTGAATACCGGACAGACTGCCCTGGCAAAAGAGGATTTCAGTATGTAACAGAGCACAGTGAAGACACCAGTCTGGTTTCTGACTCCCCAGGATGTTTTAAAGACGTTATGATGATACCAGGGTCAAAAGGTCATAAATCCGATGCAAGCTTGCTTGCAGGAGGATTTTGAACTTGGGACCCGCCAAAAACATGAGTAAGAAGCCATTTTTGAAGAAAAATGAGCGGATTACGAATGTTTTTAGAGTTGCTATATGCTTTGCACTCCCTGATGCTGAATTGTTACATGCTTTTTCACTCCCGCAATTCTAAAAATCCGGAAACACTCCTGCCTGGACTGTTTCCGGATTTTTATTTACAGCGAAGGTGCCAAAAGGCGCGCCTGCTTATTTTAAATTCAATTACTTTCTAGGATCAGTGACTTACCAGTCATTTCTTTAGGGCTGCTCCATACCCATTAATTCGATCAGGGTCGGGGCAATATCACACAATGCGCCGCCTTCACGAAGCTTCATGTCAGCATCTGCATTTACCAGGATAAATGGAACCGGATTAGTAGTATGAGCGGTGTATGGTTCACCTGTTTCATAATCTACCAACTGCTCTGCATTACCGTGGTCAGCACAGATGAACATAACGCCGTTTACTTCTCTTTAAAGCCTCTACAGCGCGGCCTACACACTCATCTACTACTTCAATTGCCTTAATGGCAGCTGCTTCTACCCGGTATGGCCAACCATATCCGGATTAGCAAAGTTAATGATGATCACATCATATTTACCAGACTTGATGGCTTCAGTCAGCTTGTCGCATACACCGTAAGCACTCATTTCCGGCTTTAAGTCGTAAGTAGCAACTTCCTTTGGAGAAGGAACCAGAATGCGGTCTTCCCCTTCGTTTGGCTCCTCTACGCCACCGTTAAAGAAGAAGGTAACGTGAGCATATTTCTCAGTCTCAGCGATTCTTACCTGCTTCTTGCCGTTTGCTGCCAGGAATTCACCAAAGGTATTGGTAATGGATTCCTTCTTAAATGCAACCAGCTTATTGGTAATGGTCTCATCGTAATCAGTAAAGCATACATATACCAGATCTAACTTTTCTCTCTTGGAAAACCGTCAAAATCATCATCGCAGAATGCATGGGTGATCTCTCTTGCACGGTCCGGACGGAAGTTGAAGAAAATAACAGAATCGCCATCATTGATCGTTGCCAGTGGCTTTCCGTTTTCAGTCACTGTAAATGGTACAACGAACTCATCAGACTTTTCCTGCATCATAGGAAGCCTGGATGCCTTCTGTTGCACTTACTGCTGTATTTCCTTCACCCTTTGTCAGCGCTTTGTAAGCTAACTCTACACGGTCCCATCTCTTATCACGATCCATTGCATAATAACGGCCCATAACAGATGCCACTTGGCCTGTGCCAAGCTCCGCCATCTTTGCTTCCAGCTCAGTAACAAATTCCTTGCCGGATTCCGGTGGTGTATCACGGCCGTCTAAGAAGCAGTGTACATATACCTTTTTCAGGCCATTTCTCTTTGCCAGCTCTAACAGGCCGTAAATATGATTTAAATGGCTGTGTACACCACCTGTAGATACCAGGCCAAACAGGTGCAGGGCAGAATTGTTTTTCTTGCAATTTTCTACTGCTGTTAAAAATTCTGGTACGTTAAAGAAATCACCATCGTTAATAGCCTTGGTAATTCTGGTCAGCTCTGGTATACAACACGGCCTGCGCCCATGTTTTAAATGCCCTACCTCAGAGTTACCCATCTGTCCTTCCGGAAGTCCTACTGCAAGGCCGCTTGCCTGGCCTTTAACAAATGGACACTGGCTCATTAACTGATCCATAACAGGAGTTTTTCCTTCGCATACTGCGTTGTGCTCACAGTTATCATTCAGTCCATAGCCGTCCAGGATCATTAATACTACTGGTTTCTTGCTCATATTTGTTTTCTCCTCTTAAATCTGCCTTTCTACAAAGACTTTATAAAATGGATACAAATGCCCTGAGACCCGTTTTCACGACCCCAGGGCTAGATTCCGCAACCACCCGGACAGCGCATTTTTTCTTGCGCGGCTTTGCCGCACAAGAAGCATCGGATATCACTCCAATGTGAAATCTGCTCCAAAAATACTTGCAAGCAAGCCTGACGTTCCTTTTCGGGTCAAATTTCCTGCCGTCCTGAGTAATTATCTGTTGTAATTAACAATTTTTCCAAAATCTGGCTTTAAGGAAGCACCGCCTACCAGACCGCCGTCGATATCTGGCTGTGCAAACAGCTCCGGTGCGTTGCTGCAGATACAGAACCACCGTACTGGATACGGATGGCCTCTGCAGTTGCCTCATCATAGATCTCGCCGATGCATGCACGGATTGCTGCGCATACTTCTCTGCCTGCTCTGTGGTAGCAACTTACCGGTTCCAATAGCCCAGATCGGTTCATAGGCGATAACAGCTGTCTTTGCCTGATCTGCTGTTACATTTAAGAAATGCGATCTTGATCTGCTGACGGATCCAGTCAATGGTAATGCCCTGTTCTCTCTGGGTTCAGAGACTCACCACAGCAGACAATGGGGGTAATTCCATGCTCAAAAGCCTTTTAATACTTTCTTATTAACAGTTTCATCTGTTTCAGCAAAGTATCTCTCTTCTTTCAGAATGGCCGATGATAACGTACTTAACGCCTGCATCATTTAACATATTAGGGGAAATCTCTCCTGTATAAGCGCCTTTCTCCTCAAAATACATATTCTCAGCGCCGATCTGGATGTTGGTTCCTTTTGCTGCCTCCATAGCCGGGATAATATCAATAGCCGGTACACAGAATACTACATCTACATCATCATTTACTACTAATGGTTTTAATTCATTTACAAGAGCAACTGCCTCAGAAGGTGTCATGTTCATCTTCCAGTTGCCTGCGATAATCTTCTTTCTTGCCATAATGTTCTGTCAAATACGCATATACAACACGATTCACAGGCGGTCTGTTTTATCCCCAGTTATTTTCAAAACAGCCGCCTGCAATATCAATTGTCCTTATTCGTCAGCTGCTGCTACGCCTGGCAGAGTCTTGCCTTCCAAGAACTCCAGGGATGCACCGCCGCCTGTAGAGATGTGGCTCATCTTATCAGCAAAACCTAACTGGTTTACTGCTGTTGCACGGAATCACCACCGCCGATAATTGTTGTTGCATCTGTATCAGCTAAAGCCTGAGCAACGGCAATTGTTCCTTTTGCAAGGAAAGTAGGATTTTCGAATACGCCCATCGGTCCGTTCCAAACAACAGTCTTAGCGTTCTTAACAGCCTCTGCATACAGCTTTGCACTTTCTACACCGATATCCAGACCCATTTTGTCATTTGGGATAGCGTCTACAGAAACATTCTCTACAGGGATCTCAGCATCAATTGGATCGGGAAGGAAGCTGCTGCTACAGCATCTACAGGAAGAAAAAGCTTCTTAACCCCTTTCTTCAGCCTTTTCCATCATTTCCTTTGCAGTAATCTAACTTAGTATCGTCTACTAAAGATTTACCGATCTCCTATCCCTGTGCCTTTAAGAAGGTAAATGCCATACCGCCACCGATGATCAGTGTATCGCACTTTTCAAGCAGATTGGAGATAACTTTTAATTTATCAGAAACCTTAGCGCCGCCTAAAGATAGCAACGAAAGGTCTTACTGGATTTTCAACTGCATTTCCTAAGAAGGCGATCTCCTTCTCCATCAGGTAACCAACAACATTCTGCCACCCTTTGCAGTGATGAACTTTGTAACACCGGCTACAGAAGCATGTGCTCTGTGGGAGGAACCGAATGCATCGCATACATAATCATCAGCCAGATCAGCCAGTTCCTTGCTGAACTCTTCGCCGTTCTTAGTCTCTTCAGCGCCACGGAAACGTGTATTCTGCAGAAGAACCACATCGCCTTCCTTCATTTCCTCAACAGCCTTTGTAGCTGCCTCGCCTGTTACGTTGTAATCAGATACGAAAACAACTTCTTGCCTAATTTCTCAGACAGTCTCTTTGCAACCGGAGCTAAGGACTCACCTTCGTTAGGACCATTTTTTAACTTTTCCTAAGATGGGAGCAGAGGATAACCTTTGCGCCCATCATTGATCAGCTTCTGGATAGTTGGGAAGAGCTGCAACAATACGGGTCTCATCTGTGATCTCGCCATTCTTTAACGGTACGTTGAAGTCGCAGCGGACTAAAACTCTTCTTGCCCTTTAATTCATTGATATCATCAATAGATTTTTGTTTAACATTTTATGGATATCTCCTTTCAGTAAACTGGCAAACTTGTAAAATAGGACATTTCCTATGAAAAAAAAGGGCCCGGTCCAAAAAGACCGGACCCTTTCATGAGTCTTTAAAATCTGGATTATGCTAACTCAGCGAAGTACTTGATAGTTCTTAACCATCTGGCTGGTGTAAGAATTCTCGTTGTCATACCATGAAACAACCTGTACTTCATACAGATCATCAGCGATATGGGAAACCATAGTCTGAGTTGCATCAAACAAGAACCAAATCTCATACCGATAACGTCAGAAGATACGATCGGATCCTCGTTGTATCCGAAGGACTCAGATGCAGCAGCCTTCATAGCAGCATTGATCTTCACTTGGTTACGTCTGCCCTTAACAACAGCTGTTAAAATTGTGGTAGAACCAGTTGGTACTGGAACACGCTGTGCAGAACCGATAAGTTTGCCGTTCAGTTCTGGGATAACCAGACCGATTGCCTTTGCAGCACCAGTAGAGTTAGGAACGATGTTAGCTGCGCCTGCTCTTGCTCTTCTTAAATCGCCCTTTTCTGTGTGGTCCGTCAAGGATCATCTGGTCACCAGTGTAAGCATGAATGGTGCTCATGATACCGCTCTGGATCGGAGCGTAGTCATTTAATGCCTTAGCCATAGGAGCTAAGCAGTTTGTGGTGCAGGATGCAGAGATGACCTTATCTTCTGCTGTCAGATGTTTCTTGTTTACACTGTAAACGATGGTCTTTAAGTCGTTTCCAGCTGGTGCTGAAATAACAACCTTCTTAGCGCCTGCATCAATATGAGCCTGTGCTTTTCCTTAGAAGTATAGAAGCCAGTGCACTCTAATACTACATCTACGCCAAGCTCGCCCCATGGAAGGTCAGCAGCCTTTGGTTCTTTGTAGATAGTGATCTTCTTGCCGTCAACTGTGATTGAATCTTCTCCAGCCTCTACAGTGTGCAGCCTTCACCAATGTGTCCAGCATATCCACCCTGTGCTGTATCATACTTTAACAGATGAGCTAACATCTTAGGATCGGTTAAGTCATTGATTGCTACTACCTCGTAACCTTCTGCTCCGAACATCTGACGGAAAGCCAGACGTCCAATACGTCCAAAACCATTAATTGCAACTTTTACTGCCATGATTCAATTCCTCCTAGATTGTTAAAAAAAATATTATTTGTTAAATATTAATCAACTGTCTACATTGTACTCAATTTTATCCAAAATAGCAAGTTTTTTTCGTTTCTACCATTCTGACTATTTTCTCTCATAATTTAAAGTAATTTTCAGCGGATTTTTATTTCGTTACATTTCAGCCATCGCTGGTTTGAATGAGAAAGTGTGTTTATTGCCGGTACAGACTTGTTATTACCGCCATTTGTAATTATAATGTGAGAAAATAAAGATTCTGAGATACATATAAAAAAAAGGAGACTTATCACTATGGATGATTTATGACTGCCATCTCCACACAGAATTTTCTGCAGATTCCGAAACCCTGGTACGGGATCAGATTGGAAAAGCCATTTCCTGGGGATGAAAGAAATCTGCATTACAGACCACCACGATACGGATTCCAGTTCTGTGATTGATGACTTTATCTTTGGGATCTTCCTACTTATATAGAGCTTACGCAAAATAAAGGATGAATACGCAGACCGGATCCGTTTAAATATCGGAATCGAACTGGGTCTGCAAAACCATGTGGGTGATTATCTCCATGATTTTGCAAAAACCTGGGGGAAGAATTTGATTTTGTTATTGGTTCCAGCCATTTTGTAGACCAGATGGATCCTATATGAAAAGCATTCTGGGACCGTTTCGGAGAAAAGAAGATATGGAAGCCTTTTTTAAGGTATCTGGAACATAAAAAACTGTGTGATACTTTTGACTCCTATGGACACCTGGATTATTCTTTAAGATATGATCCCCCATAAAAATGATTTTATTCCTGGAAGGATTACGAATCCTATATCCGTCCGATTTTGAAGCTGCTCATTGAAAACGGAAAATGTCTGGAGTGTAATACAGGCGGTATCCGATACGGACTGGGAGATACCAATCCATGTGCTGATGTTTTCCGTTTCTACAGAGAACTTGGTGGAGAATGATCACCATCGGCTCTGATGCCCATACACCAAAAACTCTGGGCATCGGCTTTGAACAATGCCGTGAAATGTTAAAAAGCTATGGTTTCGCTATTATACCGTATTTCATGAAAGAGAAAGCAGAGATGCTCCTGCTGTAGGGGCATCTCTGCTTTTTTTTACAGCCAGACTTCCAGTACATCGTTTCGTAACTGTGCTGGCATATCCATTAATCTGCCTTCATCTGCTCTTTTACATCTTCTTTTAACTGTTTCAGGCTTCTTTATCTTCTACATAATATTTTGGACACTTTTTTCCCATTTATATCATAATGGCGTACTACATCGGAGCTTTTTTAATTTCAGCTGCCTGCAAAGCCAGGCAGTCACTTTACCACTGATTCATAGGAAGCATCGTTAAATTTGCCGGTATCATCTGGATGACATACTTCTATAGAAATGGTATATCATTTCTGGGGGCATTTGCATAGGCTGTCTCATCAATAGGAATGCACTGTATTACCTCCCCATCCAGCCCTACTACGAAATGGCTGCTGGAAGAAACCCTTTTTTTCTGTGCATCCTGGTCTGCCAGGCTGTCAAAATAGTTTCTGGTAGCCTTTGCACTGGTTCCCGGATTTCCACATAATGGATCACTATATTTTTCACCTGCTTTGCGGGTCACATCCGACGTGAAAAATATTTTTCCGTAAAAAATCCTGCTGTACCCAGTCAGGAACTTCTACTGCTTTCTCGATCAACTGTTTTCAGGCTCTCTTCCCATATATAGTAGCCGCTGCCAAGACCGGAAAGAATGCCGATCATCATTGCCATAAAAACAGCTGCCATGGGAAAGTTATCGCCTTTCTGTTCTCGCTTTTCCAAATTATTCATCCCCTGTATCTTATTTTTTTCCAATATAACATTATTCCCCGAAAAAACTCAATGAAGAACTTCTTAAGGACTTGCAGTAAATTTTATGAAGAGTATACTATTTTCTGCAACTTTTTCCCATTCCATGCGTCTAATAGCAATAATGTAACCGAA
>VOFG01002891.1_pt1 | contig 28958 bp, 33 predicted proteins | sample 5384171 | NCBI WGS metagenome assembly VOFG01 (sample SAMN12384726, study PRJNA508395) | human gut metagenome | isolation source: healthy gut F | host: Homo sapiens
CAATCCATCAGCTTGAAAAATATCAATTTCAGGGCAGGCAAACAGTTCAAAGAAAGAAGTGGGCCAACAAATGAGACCGGAGCGCGGAGCATCGTTCACCCGCCCTCACGGGAAAGGACGCAATGAAGAAGAATGTCTGAAGCTAATCAATGAACACCTCCAACGATTTCCCTGCCTGACCCGTGCAGATTATTGCCGAATGACAGGACATGACAAACAACGGGCGATCAATGAGTTAAATATCTTTATCGAACGTGGATTATTGATCCGTTATGGAGCGGGTAAACTGGTAGTATATGCGAAAAAAGACAGAAGAGTAAATAATCGGAAAATGAGATAGCATTATTATAATCTCATTTTCGCACAAAAAGTATGACACATTTTGTTTATTTAATGTAAAGCAGTAACTTTGCGCCCGAATTTAAACGTCGTACAACATATATGAAATATTTGTCTTACATACTAGCTTTATGGGTGTTGTTATTATCAACAGCTCCTTGCTTTTTGAAAGATGAATGTTTATTCCAATGCAAAATGACACGCAGGAGGAGACATCCACAGATGACGACGGATGTTCCTGCACAGATTGTTGCTGCTCACCTTTCTTACATTGTAACACCTGTACGGGCTGCCCTGCACCCAAACTGTTTCATTCGCCATTTGTCACAATGATTCAGCTCAATGATACCCCCTTTCGTTTTACAAGGAGAAACTGATTCCGCAGTTCTCATCTTCTATCTGGCAACCACCCAAGATAATGAGTCTTTAATCATTTATTCAAGAATATCTCTTCAATGGAGATATAACTATTTATTTAATTCACGACGGCGAAGATTATACTTCACCGTAGGTTTGCTGCGTATTTATTCATACTGTGAATAAATGTGCAACGGTAAATTATCAATAATAAAAATATGAACATAAGAATTATAACACTAGCAATAGTTACATTGCTGGTGCAAAACGCATGGGCGCAAAACACATTTAAAGCAATCGTTAAAGACGGAAAAACAAAGAGATATTGATTGGCGTAAACGCTGTTCTTAACAAAACAACCAATGGAGCCAGTTCGGATGAGAACGGAATAATCACTATATCAAACATACCAAACGGAGTGCAACATATTACATTCAGTTATCTAGGGTATGAGTCTGAAACAAAATCATTTTCGTTCCCCTCTCTTCAACAGCTCCGGTGGAGATTTTCTTAGAGCAAGATGAAGAAATACTGGAAGAAGTAATTATTTCATCGACCAGAGGAACACGAAGCATCCAAAATATACCTACCAGGGTTGAATTCATCTCCAGTGAAGAGCTTGGAGAAAAAGGAAGTATGAAGCCGGGAGATATCCGTATGTTGCTGAACGAAAGTACAGGTATCATTACACAACAAACCTCTGCAACATCAGGAAACGCAGCTATACGCATACAGGGTTTAGACGGCAGATATACGCAGATATTGAAGGACGGATTCCCCGTTTTTGCAGGTGCGGCAAGCGGACTGGGACTATTACAAACTCCTCCCCTCGACTTGAAGCAGGTTGAAATTATCAAAGGCTCTACATCTACCCTATACGGCGGCGGAGCAATAGCCGGATTAATCAACCTCATCTCAAAAACTCCCGAAGAGAAGAGAGACTTAAGCCTGCATCTCAACGGGACATCAGGCAAAGGCTTGGACGTAAGCGGTTTTTACGGGCAACGATTCAACAAGGTCGGTACAACAATCTTCGCTTCTTATAATAGGAATTGGGTTTATGACCCTTCGGATACCGGTTTCACGGCAATCCCCCAGTTTGACAGGTATGTCTTTAATCCTAAATTATTCCTCTATTTAACGGAACACACGCAGATAAGCATAGGGCTTAATGCCATGTTCGAGGACCGCTTGGGAGGAGATATTGAATATATAAAAGGAAAAGGAGACGACACCCTCTTATTTCGAGAAGAATAAGACACAAAGACATTCTACCCAATTAACCTTCGGGCACAGATTTAATGAAAAAGACAGATTGGACTTTAAAAATAGTGTCACTTATTTCAAAAGAAACATAGGCGTACCAAGCTATTCTTTCGAAGGTGTTCAAGTATCTACATTCAGCGAACTATCATACACACATACGAATCAAAAACAGAATGGGTAGCCGGACTGAATTTGTGGACGGACAAATTTGATGAAAACAAACTGACCGATTTTCAACCAAGGGACTATAACCAAACAATACTTGGAGCTTTCGTACAGAACAACTGGGAAGCGACAGAATGGCTTAACCTGGAAACAGGATTACGAACGGATTATGTTCCTGATTATGGAACTGCCATACTTCCGCGCGTCTCCGCCCACTTCAAGATTACTGACAATTTTTCCTCCCGGCTCGGAGGAGGGTTTGGCTATAAAACACCTACTATCTTTACAGAAGATAGCGAAAGGCTTCAATACCAGCATGTATTACCAATCGACAAGGATAAGAATAAACTGGAAAGAAGTTACGGGTTAAACATAGACTTTAATTATGTGACTTCCTTCTGTGACGGCAACATTACATTCAGCATCAACCAATTATTCTTTTATACCTATCTCGACAATCCCTCCTGCTACAATCAACAACAGACGGTCTGTACAGACTCAACAACATAACCGGCCATACAGATAGCAAAGGCGGAGAAACGAATGTAAAAATCGGATATAAAGATTTCCATCTATATTTAGGATATACATTTACCGATACCGGCACGAAAGAAAACGGTATAAGACAAGAAAATATATTAACTCCCAAACACCGGTTGAACAGCATTTTGATGTATGAGGTAGAGGACAAATGGAAAATTGGTTTAGAGGCATATTACTTTAGTCCGCAGAAATTAGGAGACGGACTGAAAGGGAAACAGTATGTGGTATGCGGCTTTATGATTGAGAAAATATGGGAAATGTTTTCTTTATATGCCAACTTTGAAAACTTCACGGATAGACGCCAAACCCGTTTTGACACGATATACACAGGCAGTATATCCAATCCTATATTCAGGGATATTTATGCACCGCTTGACGGTTTCGTCATGAATGCCGGAGTTAAATTAAGATTTTAAATATGAATCTCCTCACCTAATAAAAGATGTAGATGTAGATGCCGATACCGTTCGTCGAGTGAAAATTGTATTTACGCCGGGATATAAATTTAAGGATATGCTGGATAATGTAAGTATTTACAAGACGGAAGGAAACGGCGGCACCTCTTCCGGAAATGGAGGGGGAAATAAACCGGAAAATCCGGACGAAGGCGGTAGCGGTGAGGCTCCGGATCCTGCAGCATAACGTATGAATCATATCTATATATGTAGTAGCTATACGCAAGTCTACGTACAAACAGCGTATAAGAGCTGACTAATGTAACAGCCAAACTTTATTAACGTGAGATACCTTTTCCATCGCGGAGGAAAACTGTATCTCACGTTTTTACTGATTAGAGTAAGTAAAATACTCTATTTTCTAGCTAATTTATTAAAAACTAGCCTTAATTGAATGATTTGTGCCCTTCACTGAATAAAATATTCCCTATCTTTGACTCCCGAAATTCAAACCTAATACAAAAAACCCATGAAGAAACAACTACTATCTTGCTGTCTGGCGGCATTGGGACTGACGGCAATTCAAGCACAAAGCTTCAACGAGTGGAAAGACCCGGAAGTGAATTCCGTAAACCGTTCCGCTATGCACACTAATTACTTTGCTTTCGCATCGGCTGATGAAGCTAAAGCGGGCAGCAAAGAAGACTCTCAGAATTTTATGACTCTGAACGGTCTCTGGAAATTCAACTGGGTAAGAAATGCAGACGCACGCCCGACTAACTTTATCAGACTAGTTTCAACGACAAAGGTTGGGATGACCTTCAAGTTCCCGGCGTTTGGGAGTTGAACGGCTACGGTGACCCTATCTATGTCAACGTAGGATATGCCTGGAGAAGCCAATTCAAAAACAACCCTCCGCTAGTGCCGACAGAAAACAACCACGTAGGCTCTTACCGCAAAGAAATCATCCTTCCTGCCGACTGGAAAGGCAAAGAAATTTTCGCACATTTCGGCTCGGTAACTTCCAATATGTATCTTTGGGTAAACGGCCGCTACGTAGGATATAGCGAAGACAGCAAACTGGAAGCTGAATTCAATCTGACTAACTACCTGAAACCGGGTAAGAACGTCATCGCCTTTCAAGTTTTCCGCTGGTGCGACGGTAGTTACCTGGAAGATCAGGACTTCTTCCGCTACTCCGGCGTAGGACGCGACTGTTATCTTTACGCACGCGACAAGAAATACATCCAGGATATTCGCATCACTCCCGATTTGGACAGCCAATATAAAGACGGTACATTAAATATAGCCGTTGACCTGAAAGGAAGCGGCACAGTAGCTTTGGACTTGACAGATGTTCAAGGCAACAGCGTAACGACTGCCGACCTGAAAGGTTCGGGAAAACTAAACACAACCCTATCCGTCTCCAATCCGGCGAAATGGACTGCTGAAACGCCTAATCTCTACACGCTGACCGCTACACTGAAAAACGGCAACAACGTAGTAGAAGTAATCCCCTGTCAAAGTAGGTTTCCGCAAGATTGAACTCAAAAACGCACAAATTCTGGTCAACGGCCAACCAGTACTCTTTAAAGGTGCCGACCGTCATGAACTGGATCCGGACGGTGGTTATGTCGTTTCCCTCGAACGTATGATACAAGATATCAAAGTGATGAAAGAACTCAATATCAACGCCGTGCGTACCTGCCATTACCCGGACGACAACCGTTGGTATGACCTGTGCGACCAATACGGTCTATATGTAGTAGCCGAGGCAAACGTAGAATCTCACGGAATGGGATACGGTGACAAGACATTGGCCAAGAACCCGATCTACGCCAAAGCACATATGGAACGTAATCAGCGCAATGTACAACGTGGTTACAACCATCCGTCCATCATCTTCTGGTCATTGGGTAATGAAGCCGGTATGGGACCTAACTTTGAGAAATGCTACACTTGGATCAAGAACGAAGACAAGACACGTGCCGTACAATATGAACAAGCGGGAACCAGCGAATTCACCGATATTTTCTGCCCGATGTACTATGACTACGACGCATGTATCAAATATAGCGAAGGCAATATCCAAAAGCCGTTAATCCAATGTGAATACGCGCACGCTATGGGTAACTCACAGGCGGATTCAAGGAATACTGGGACCTGATTCGTAAGTATCCGAAATATCAGGGGGTGGATTCATCTGGGACTTCGTAGACCAGTCCTGCCACTGGAAAAACAAAGACGGAGTAAGCATCTACGGCTATGGCGGCGACTTCAACAAATACGACGCTTCGGATAATAACTTCAACGACAACGGTTTGATTAGCCCCGACCGCGTACCCAATCCGCATGCATACGAAGTAGCTTATTTCTATCAGGATATATGGACGACTCCTGCTGATCTTGCCAAAGGCGAAATCAACATCTTCAACGAGTATTTCTTCCGCGACTTATCTGCTTATTACATGGAATGGCAATTACTGGCAAACGGAGAAGTAGTGCAAACAGGCATCGTATCCGACCTGAAAGTAGCGCCCCAACAAACTGTGAAAGTGCAAATTCCATTTGACACAAAGAACATCTGTCCTTGCAAAGAACTGCTACTCAACGTGAGCTACAAACTGAAAGCCGCCGAAACACTGCTGCCGGCCGGAACCACCATCGCTTACGACCAACTAAGCATCCGTGACTATAAAGCACCGGAACTGAAACTGGAAAACCAACAGGCATCTAACCTTCCGGTCATCGTGCCCACTATTTTGGACAACGACCGCAACTTCCTGATTGTGAAAGGTGAAAACTTCTCTATGGATTTCAACAAACACAATGGTTATCTCTGCCGTTACGACGTCAACGGCATGCAACTGATGGAAGATGGCAGCGCACTGACTCCTAACTTCTGGCGTGCACCGACCGACAATGACTTCGGAGCAGGCTTGCAACGCAAATATGCAGTCTGGAAGAATCCGGAACTGAAACTGACTTCTCTGAAACATGCTATTGAAAACGATCAGGCAGTGGTTCGTGCCGAATATGACATGAAGTCGATTGGCGGAACATTATCGCTGACTTACACCATTAACAACAAGGGAGCAGTGAAAATTACCCAAAAGATGGCGGCAGACAAAAGCAAGAAAGTTTCTGACATGTTCCGTTTCGGTATGCAAATGCGTATGCCGGTCAACTTCAACGAGATAGAATATTACGGCCGTGGTCCGGGAGAAAACTATGCCGACCGCAACCACGCGGCAATGTTAGGGAAAATATCGCCAGACAGTGGAAGAACAATTCTATCCTTACATCCGCCCGCAGGAAACCGGAACAAAAACGGATATCCGCTGGTGGAGACTTCTGAACATCAGTGGCAACGGACTGCAATTCGTATCGAGTGCTCCTTTCTCCGCTTCTGCCCTGAATTACACCATCGAATCATTGGATGACGGCGACGGCAAAGACCAGCGTCACTCACCGGAAGTAGAAAAGGCAAACTTCACCAACTTCTGTATCGACAAGGCACAAACCGGACTTGCCTGTGTCAACAGCTGGGGAGCTATTGCACTGGAAAAAATATCGTCTTCCTTAGCAGGATTATGAGTTAAGTTTTATTATGACTCCTGTATATCATAAAATAAAGTAAAAAACATAGTTAAAAAAAACACGGTATCAGAGAACAAGAATACCGAATTTAAAGTACTTTTTGCAACCGGAAACTAAATTAAGGAATTTAGTTTCCGGTTTTTTCTTCCTTACCCCCTTATCTATATGGATGAACAGCACACTGGCAACAAACGCATTAAATTAAAAAACAGATATTTATAAGTATGAAAAGTAGAATTGTTTTATTTGCATTTTGCGTAGCCCTCTTGTCTAGTTATGGCAATAAGGGCAATGACACAGGAAAGGTTCCTGAATATGCAGTACAAGAGTTACAAAAACGACTGCTAATTTAACAACTGCCTATCCGGCTACAATTAAAGGAAAACAAGATGTAGAAATCCGCCCCCAAGTATCGGGCTTCATCACGAAACTCTGTGTAGACGAAGGAGCAACTGTCCGTAAAGGACAAGTGTTGTTCATTGTTGATCCGACTCAATACGAAGCAGCTGTACGCACTGCCAAAGCAGCAGTGGCTACAGCAGAAGCAGCAGTGAGTACTCAACAGATGACGTATGACAATAAGAAAGAGTTGAACAAAAAGCAAATCATCAGTGATTATGACCTGGAAATGGCCGAAAATTCCCTGGCACAGACCAAAGCCCAATTGGCACAAGCAAAAGCACAACTGACCACTGCTCAACAGAACTTGTCATTCACACAGGTTAAAAGTCCGTCAGATGGCGTTATCAACAATATCCCTTATCGTGTAGGAGCATTGGTAAGTCCTTCTATCGCTACTCCGATGACTACAGTTTCGAGATAGAAGAAGTATATGTATATTTCTCCATGACAGAAAAAGAATTGTTGGCAATGACCAAGTCCGGTAGCACTATCAAAGAAGAAATCAGCAAAATACCGACTATCAAACTGCAATTAATTGATGGTTCCACATACGATATAGAGGGTAAAGTAGATGCTATCACAGGTGTTATCGACCAATCTACCGGTTCGGTAAGCATCCGTGCTATCTTCCCGAATAAGGAACATGTATTGCGTAGCGGAGGTACTGCAAACGTTCTGATTCCTTATACCATGGAGAATGTAATTACTATACCGCAATCAGCAACAGTAGAAATCCAGGATAAGAAATTCGTTTATGTCCTGCAGCCGGATAACACGGTAAAATATACAGAAATCAAAATCTTCAATCTGGATAACGGAAAAGAGTACTTGGTTACTTCCGGTTTGAATTCAGGAGATAAAATCGTAATCGAAGGAGTACAAAACCTGAAAGACGGTCAGAAGGTTCAGCCTATCACACCGGCGCAAAAAGAAGCAAACTATCAACAACATTTGAAAGACCAACACGACGGTAATTTAGCCACAGCCTTCAACTAATAATCAGATAATCATTATGAAATTAGATAGATTTATTAACCGTCCGGTACTATCAACCGTTATTTCTATCCTGATAGTCATCCTGGGGGCTATCGGATTGGCGACACTGCCTATCACGCAGTATCCGGACATCGCGCCTCCTACCGTTTCGGTAAGAGCCACCTATACGGGAGCCAGTGCATCGACCGTATTGAATTCCGTGATTGCTCCGTTGGAGGAACAAATCAACGGTGTAGAAAACATGATGTATATGACCTCAACTGCGTCAAACACGGGTTCCGGTGATATCTCGATCTACTTCAAACAAGGAACTGATCCGGACATGGCCGCCGTCAATGTACAAAACCGTGTTTCTATGGCACAAGGTCTGTTGCCGGCCGAAGTAACCAAAGTCGGTGTAACCACTCAAAAACGCCAGACTTCCATGCTGGTAGTATTTCTCTATATGATGAGACAGATACATATAGCGAATCGTTTATTGAAAACTATGCTAAGATCAACCTGATTCCTCAAGTTCAACGTGTACAGGGTGTGGGTGACGCCAACGTTTTGGGTCAGGACTATTCTATGCGTATCTGGTTACGACCGGACGTCATGGCACAATACAAGCTCGTTCCCGGTGATGTTTCCGCTGCTCTGGCAGAACAGAATGTCGAAGCTGCTCCAGGACAGTTCGGTGAACGCAGTAACCAGACTTTCCAATACACCATCCGTTATAAAGGACGCTTGCAACAGCCTGAAGAGTTTGAAATTATCGTTATCAAATCTCTTCCTGACGGTGAAGTACTCCGTCTGAAAGATATAGCAGAAATTCAGCTGGACCGCTTGGGATATAACTTTACCAACCGGGTAGACGGGCACAAGTCTGTGACTTGTATCGTATACCAGATGGCAGGAACCAATGCGACACAGACCATCAGTGATATTGAGGCATTGTTGGATGAAGCATCAAAAAACGTTGCCTACCGGATTGAAACTGAACATCTCCATGAATGCCAACGACTTCCTTTTTCGCTTCTATCCATGAAGTGTTGAAGACGTTGATCGAAGCATTTATCCTGGTGTTTATCGTAGTGTATATCTTCTTGCAGGATTTACGTTCCACATTGATTCCGACTATCGCCATTCCGGTAGCTCTGATCGGTACTTTCTTCATCCTGTCCCTGGTAGGATTCAGTTTGAACTTGTTGACGTTATGTGCGCTCGTGCTTGCTATCGCGATTGTGGTCGACGATGCGATTGTGGTCGTCGAGGGTGTGCATGGCAAGCTTGACCAAGGTTATACATCTGCGCGTCTGGCTTCTATCGATGCTATGAATGAATTGGGTGGTGCTATCGTATCTATTACGCTGGTCATGATGGCCGTATTCGTTCCGGTAAGTTTCATGGGAGGTACAGCAGGAACATTCTATCGCCAGTTCGGTATGACTATGGCTATCGCTATCGGTTTGTCTGCATTGAACGCTTTGACATTGAGTCCGGCATTGTGTGCCATTCTTCTAAAACCGCATAAGAAGGAAGATGGAACTACGGAAGATTCGACATTGAAGGAACGTATGAAAGTAGCCTATACGGCAGCTCATACAACCATGATCAACAGATACACCGAAGCTATCGGAAAAATGCTACATCCGGGAATCACACTTACCTTCACGATTATTGCTATTCTCGGTATGATTTTCGGTTTCTTCAGTCTCAATCCGATAGTTACTGCAATTTTCGTAGTGCTTAGTATTCTGGCACTGATCGGAATGAGTACAAAGAAGTTCAAGAACAGATTCAACGATACATACGAGTCTATCCTGAAACGTTACAAAAAACGTGTATTGTTCTTTATTCAGAAGAAATGGCTGTCTATGGGATTAGTTGTCGCTTCCATTGCGATACTTGTATTCTTTATGAACACTACTCCGACAGGTATGGTACCTAATGAAGATACCGGAACCTTGATGGGAGCAGTAACATTGCCGCCGGGTACTTCACAAGACCATTCTGAGAAAATCTTAGCACGCGTAGACAGTCTGATCGCTTCCGACCCTGCTGTATTATCACGAACCATGATTTCCGGATTCAGCTTCATTGGTGGTCAGGGACCGTCTTACGGTTCTTTCATTATCAAACTGAAAGACTGGGATGAACGTTCTATGATACAGAATTCAGACGTTGTAGTCGGTTCCTTGTATATGCGTGCACAAAAGATTATCAAAGAAGCACAGGTATTGTTCTTCGCTCCTCCTATGATCCCGGGTTACTCGGCATCTACGGATATCGAGGTGAACATGCAAGGACAAGACCGGTGGTGACCTGAACAAATTCTTTCGATGTGGTTAATGATTATACGGCAGCATTGGAAGCACGTCCGGAAATCAATTCGGCAAAGACTTCCTTCAACCCGAATTTCCCGCAATACATGATCGACATCGATGCAGCAGCTTGTAAAAAAGCAGGTATCAGCCCGAGCGATATCCTCACTACCATGCAAGGATATTACGGAGGTTTGTATGCATCCAACTTCAACCGTTTTGGTAAGATGTATCGTGTTATGATTCAATCTGATCCATTGTCACGTAAGAACCTGGAATCTCTGAAGAATATCAAGGTACGCAACAGTGCAGGTGAAATGGCTCCGATTTCCCAGTTCATCTCTGTAGAGAAGGTATACGGACCTGATATTATCAGCCGTTTCAACCTTTATACCTCTATGAAAGTAATGGTAGCTCCGGCAAGTGGTTATACATCCGGTCAGGCATTGACTGCCCTCGCCCAAGTTGCCCAAGAAAACCTGCCTACCGGTTATACGTATGAATTAGGTGGTATGGCGCGTGAAGAGGCTCAAAGTAGCGGAAGTGCTACCGGACTGATTTTTGTGCTCTGTTTCGTATTCGTTTATTTGCTGTTGAGTGCTCAGTACGAAAGTTATATTCTTCCGCTGGCCGTATTGTTATCCGTTCCGTTCGGTCTGTTAGGAAGCTTCCTGTTTGTGAACGGTGAAGTGCTATCGGTAATATTTCGGCATTGAAGATGATTCTGGGTACGATGTCCAACAATATCTATATGCAGATCGCGTTGATCATGTTGATGGGTCTGTTGGCAAAGAACGCCATCCTGATTGTAGAGTTCGCCCTCGACCGTCGTAAGATGGGTATGAGTATCACTTGGGCAGCTGTATTGGGTGCCGGTGCCCGTCTCCGCCCGATTTTGATGACATCATTGGCTATGGTAGTCGGTTTGCTTCCGTTGATGTTTGCCTTCGGTGTAGGTGCCCACGGTAACCGTACACTAGGTACTGCTTCTATCGGTGGTATGTTAATCGGTATGATCTGCCAGATCTTCATCGTTCCTGTCTTGTTTGTTATCTTCCAGTATCTGCAAGAGAAAGTTAAACCGATGGAATGGGAAGATATTGACAATACAGATGCTGTAACAGAGATTGAACAATACGCTAAATAATGAAATTCGATATGAAGAAACAGATTCTATATATGTTGTGTGCAACTGCTCTCTTGAGCAGCTGCCACATCTATAAGTCGTATGACAGACCCGAAGATATCACAACTTCCGGCCTGTATCGCGATCCGGTAGCGGATAACGATACACTGGTTTCGGATACGACCAACTTCGGTAATCTGCCGTGGAGAGAAGTCTTCACCGACCCACAACTCCAGTCTCTCATCGAAACGGGACTGAAACAAAATACGGACCTCTTGTCCGCCGCTCAAAATGTGAAAGCAGCAGAAGCGTCCCTCATGTCGGCACGCCTGGCTTATGCCCCATCATTCAGGATTGTCTCCGCAAGGAACGATCAGCAGCTTTGACAAGAATGCAGCTACAAAAACTTATTCATTACCTGTCACAGCCAGTTGGCAAGTCGATTTATTCGGTCAGTTGCTGAACGCCAAACGAGGTGCCCAAGTTGCTCTGAAGCAAACAAAGGCTTATCGCCAGGCAGTACAGACACAGGTGATCTCTAACATCGCCAATATGTATTATACATTAATGATGTTGGACCGCCAGTTGGAAATAACCAAAGCTACGGCAGAAATCCTGAAAAAGAATGCCGAAACAATGGAAGCCATGAAGGACGCTGCCATGTACAACATCAATTCTGCCGGCGTGGAACAAAGCAAAGCTGCTTATGCGCAGGTACTCGCCAGCATCCCTGATATCGAACAGAGCATCCGCGAAACGGAAAACGCATTGTCTACCCTTTTAGGCGAAGCTCCCCATGCTATCAAACGTGGTGTATTGGAAGCACAAATGCTTCCGACCGAACTTTCGGCTGGTGTACCCATCCAGTTGTTATCTAATCGTCCGGACGTAAAAGCAGCTGAAATGTCATTGGCAGGCTGCTATTATGACACCAACTCCGCACGTGCCGCTTTCTATCCGCAAATCACGCTCAGCGGTTCGGCAGGATGGACAAACAATTCAGGAGCAGGGATCGTTAATCCTGGTAAATTACTGGCTTCCGTTGTTGGTTCACTGACACAGCCTTTGTTCTACCGGGGACAAAACATCGCTCGTCTGAAAGCTGCCAAAGCCCAGGAAGAATCTGCTGAAGTTATCTTTCCAGCAGGCCTTGTTGAATGCCGGTAGTGAAGTCAGCAATGCGCTAAGTTTATACCAAAAGACGAGTGAAAAGGTAGAATCTCGTCAAATGCAAGTAGAATCTGCAAAAAAGCTTCGGAAGATACAAAAGAATGGTTTAATTTAGGGACTTCAACCTACCTGGAAGTATTGTCTGCACAGCAGGCTTACTTGAGCGCACAAATTTCACAGGTTTCTGATTGCTTTGATCGGATGCAGGCTGTAGTAAGCCTTTACCAGGCACTGGGTGGTGGAAGAGAAGAATAACTTTAAACATATACTATTATGATTAGTCCGTTAGCTTACGTAGATCCCGAAGCAAAGCTGGGCAAGAATGTAACTGTTCTGCCTTTTGCCTACATTGAAAAGAATGTAGAGATCGGGGATGACTGCGTCATCATGTCTTACGCTAGTATCCTGAAAGGTACAAAAATGGGGAAAAGGGAACAAAATACATCAGAATGCCGTTCTCGGAGCAGAACCGCAAGACTTTCACTTTACAGGGGAAGAGAGCAGTCTGATCATCGGAGACAATAACGATATCCGTGAGAATGTAGTAATCAGCCGTGCCACTTTTGCAGGAAATGCTACCAGAATTGGAAACGGGAACTACCTGATGGATAAGGTACACCTTTGCCATGATGTGCAGATCAGCAACAACTGTGTGGTAGGTATCGGCACCACTATTGCCGGAGAGTGTACATTGGACGATTGCGCTATCCTAAGTGGTAATGTCACGTTACATCAATATTGTCATATCGGTAGCTGGACACTGATACAGAGCGGATGCCGTATATCTAAAGATGTACCTCCATATGTTATCATGTCGGGAAATCCAGTGGCATATCACGGAGTAAATGCCGTGGTTTTGTCACAACACCGCAATACATCGGAAAGAATCCTCCGGCACATTGCCAATGCATACCGTTTGATTTATCAGGGTAATTTCAGTGTTCAGGATGCCGTACAGAAAATTATCGACCAGGTTCCTATGAGTGAAGAAATCGAGAATATTGTAAATTTCGTGAAGAGCTCGGAAAGAGGGATTGTGAAATAAACAATGTAACATCTATAAAAAGAAAGGGTGATGCTCAAAGAAAAGCGTCACCCTTCTTTTTATAGATGGATGACGCAAAAGATAATATTTTTACAAATAGAAGATACTTCAGTGATTCAGCGACATTAGTGATTCATCTTCAAATCCAGAAATTCAATTCATCATTCAAATTCCAAAGTACCGAAGAAATCGGGGCGATGGAAATCCGGTTGGTCAATCTCTATCGGATTCCATGAAAGGAAATGAGGAGTCTGCAACTCATCACCACACTTATAGAAATTAGCTTTTTATCTCCTTTCCATCAAGTGATTCAATCTGATGCTTAAAGAATACAGCATACGGAATGATGAGAGCAACTTCCCAGTCTGTCTCCTCGACACGTTCTGCAAAAGGCTGATTACCCAGACTAGACCAGCGTTGTACAAGAGTAGTCACTTCTTTTGGTGCATGTTCCCGGTTGTTACGAACAGGACCGGCACCTACCAGGATAGTTCCGATGCAATTACATTCTATATTATAATAGATCCCGTCACCTGCAGGTATAGAAAAAGAATTCTACACAGGAATCAGTCCATACAGAACCGTTATCTTCGCCGTATTTGGCACGTACACTCTCCTCTTTCACTTTAAAGTGTAGCAAAATTGAGTTCTGCGTATGAGCAATGCGAAAGTTCACTTTTGGTTTGTATGGATATTCAGCCCAATTGACACACTGAACCGGCTGAAAATCTATTTTTTCTTCATCGAATAATTTAGGAAGCGAACAAGCCTCCACGTTAGCCGCACTAATTTTCTTTACTTTCATATATCTTTCGTTTGAATGATACAAATATAGTTACTTTCTTCTAATAAGATTCACTGAAATCGAATAAAAACAATATATTTGCATAGATGTAAACACCTTAAAATATAAATTAGTGAGAAAAGCAATCCTTTTATTTCTGCTATTCTTAAGCGTAGCCGCAGTCCGCACACAAGGTCAAAACATCACTTTCAGTCATTTGACCACGGACGACGGGCTTTCCCAGTTCTCTGTTAATAGCCTTTATATTGACGAACGGGGAATTATATGGATCGGTACGCGTGAAGGACTTAACCGATATAACGGTAACGATATTAAAAGTTTCAAACTCAATAAGAACGATCCGAACAGCTTGTTCAGCAATACTGTGTTGCGCATCACCGGGAACAAAAACGGAAAGTATACTTGCTCTGTACGGACGGGGTGGCAGAATTTGATCTGACGACACAAAAATTCAAAACGTTGCTGCAAGGCAATGTGGACGCTATTTATTATAATGAGAGATTATATATAAGTAAAAGAGAAGATGTGTTCGTGCTGAACGAAAGCACAGGCAACTTTGATCTTTACTACCATCTCGCCGGAAAGAATATCTCTTTATCCTGCATCCATCTGGACAAAAAAGAAGAACCTCTGGATGGGAACGACAAGAAACGGGCTTTATTGCCTGTCGGAAAACAAGGAGCTTTCACAACCTATTACTAAAGGAAATATCGCCAGCATCTATGAAGATTCTGCCAAGGAGTTATGGATCGGCAGTTGGGAAGAAGGACTTTACCACATAAAGAAAGACGGAAGCATCGAAAACTTCCGCCACGATCCGAAAAGCCCGAACAGCCTCTGCTCCGACTTTGTGAGAAGTTGTTGCGAGGACAACGCAGGCAACCTGTGGATAGGAACATTTCACGGCCTGAACCGATACGACAAAAGCACAGGTAAATTCCATCTTTATACCGCCAATAATGACAAACCCGACGGCCTCACCCACTCTTCTATCTGGTGCATCGTGAAAGACGAACAAGGTACAATCTGGCTGGGAACTTACTTCGGAGGCGTCAATTACTTCAACCCGGAATATGAAATCTATACCCGCTACAAAACGGGAGATACAGAAAAAGAAGGTTTAAGTAGCCCGATCGTCGGCAGAATGACTGAAGATAAGGACGGGAACCTGTGGATTTGTACCGAAGGCGGCGGCGTGAATGTGTATAACCGAAAGGATAACACCTATCGGTGGTATCGCCACGAAGAAGGAAAGAATAGTATTTCCCATAATAATGTAAAAGCGATCTATTATGACCAGGATAATGAAATTATGTGGGTAGGTACACATTTGGGAGGTCTGAACAAGCTCGACTTGCGTACCAATCGTTTCACAGCCTACCGAATGAAAGCGGGAGATCCAACCTCACTGCCTTCAGATATTGTCCGCGACATTGTGCCATATAAAAATAAACTGGTCGTTGCCACACAAAATGGTGTCTGTCTTTTCAATCCGGCAACAGGGACTTGTCAGCAACTCTTCAAAGAGACAAAAGAAGGGAGAGGCATTGGCATGGTAGCCAGCCTTTGCATTGATAAAGACGGCACATTATGGATTGCAGCCACCGGAGAGGGCGTTTACTCCTATCAGTTCGATAGCAATAAACTAACTAATTACCCGCATAATCCTGCCAATCCGAACAGTCTAAGCAACAACAATGTCAACAGCATCATGCAGGACAGCGACGGCAATTTGTGGTTCTGTACCTCCGGAAGTGGTCTCGACCGTTACCGCAAGGAAAGTGATGACTTCGAGAACTTTGACGTACAGAAAGACGGTTTATCCAGTGACTGCATCTACGAAGTATGCGAATCGTCCATACAGCAAGGAGACTTATTGCTGATTACCAATCAGGGATTCTCACAGTTCAACTATCCAAGCAAGAAATTCTATAATTACGGTACGGAAAATGGATTCCCGTTGACTGCCGTCAATGAAAACGCACTATTTGTGACACATGACGGAGAAGTATTCCTTGGCGGTATTCAGGGAATGATTTCTTTCTGGGAGAAGAAATTACATTTCACTCCTAAATCGTATAATATCATTCTTTCCCGCCTGCTTGTCAACGGAAAAGAAGTAGTTCCGGGAGATGAAAGCGGCATCCTGGAACAGTCGATCTGTCATACTCCGGAAATCAGTCTGAAAGCGAATCAATCGATGTTTAGCATCGAATATGCCACTTCCAACTTCATCCCTGCCAACAGAGATGAAATTCTCTATCGCCTGGAGGGTTTCTCAGACGAATGGAACCATACTTACCGGAAGCAAACGCTGATTACTTATACAAACCTGAATCCGGGTAAATATACCCTTGTCATCAAATCACAGAGGGAAGGAATAAAAGAGGCCAGACTGCTGATTATCGTACTCCCTTCATGGTATGAGACATGGTGGGCTTACCTGATTTATACCATTGTCACTATCAGTCTGTTATGGTATCTTATTCAGAACTATAATTCGCGCATCAAACTCCGTGAGTCTTTGAAGTACGAAAAGAAGCATATTGAAGACCTTGAAGCATTGAACCAGTCAAAACTCCGTTTCTTCACTAACATCTCGCACGAATTCCGCACACCGTTAACGCTGATTGTGGGACAAGTGGAAACTTTGTTGCAGGTGCAGACATTTACGCCTAATATATATAATAAGGTGTTGGGAATCTACAAGAACAGTCTCCAATTACGGGAACTGATTACGGAACTTCTTGATTTCCGTAAACAGGAACAGGGTCACATGAAGATCAAAGAAGCCAGCACAACCTGGTTAACTTCCTGTATGAGAATTATCTGCTCTTCCTTCGAATACGCCAGCAGTAAACAAATCAACTTCACGTTCAACAAACAAAAGGATGACATTGAAGTGTGGTATGATCAAAAGCAGATGCAGAAAGTGATAAATAACCTGCTGTCTAATGCAGTGAAGCATACCAAGGCCGAAGATACGATTTCGATTAATGTATCGCAGGAGAAAGACCATGTCATCATTGAAATAAAAGATACCGGTACAGGTATCGCCGCTGCCGAAATTGATAAGATATTCGACCGTTTCTATCAGACCGAACATCTCAACTCGCTGAATACCGGAGCCGGTACAGGCATTGGACTGGCACTGACAAAAGGTATTGTGGAACTTCATCACGGCACAATCCGGGTAGAAAGCGAACCGGGCAAGGGAAGCAGTTTCATCATCACCCTCAAACTAGGCAAGGAACACTTCACAGAAGAGCAAATAGCGAAAGATGATACGGAAACCATCCAGCAAAAAGAGACTATTTGTTCCTTCAGTAGAAATAATCCCTGATTCGGAATGGAAAGAAGAAGAGAACAACAAGCGTATTGAGGATGCCAAATGTTGATTGTGGAAGACAATGAATCTATCAAACAAATGCTAGTCAGCATTTTCGAAACATTCTATCAGGTCACAACCGCATCCGACGGTGAAGAGGCTTTAGAAATGAGGGAAGGAGATGCCGAGCATCATTTTAAGTGATGTCGTCATGCCACCCGTATGTCCGGAACAGAACTTTGCAAACGAATCAAGACAGACTTTAATACCTGTCATATTCCGGTGGTACTGTTGACAGCCCGTACTGCGATAGAACATAATATTGAGGGACTGAAAATTGGTGCGGATGATTATATCACCAAACCGTTTAATACGAACCTTCTGATTTCCCGTTGCAACAACCCGGTTAATTCCGCAGACTGTTACAAGAAAAATTCAGCAAACAACCGCAGGCTTTCGCACAAATGCTGGCTACCAACCCGATGGATAAGGAAATGCTCGACCGCGCGATGGCTATTATTGAACGCCACTTGGACAACCCGGAGTTCAACGTCAACATTTTCGCCCGCGAAATGGGTATGGCACGTACTAATCTGTTTACTCAAGTTGAAAGCCGTTACCGGACAGACTCCGAACGACTTCATCCTAAGTATACGTCTCAAAAAGGAGCTGTCATGTTAAGGAACAACCCGGAACTGAATATCACGAAATCTCCGACCGAATCGGCTTCTCTTCTTCGCGCTATTTCAGCAAATGCTTCAAAGAGATTTATCACGTCAGTCCATTGGCCTATCGTAAAGGGGAAGAGAAAGAAGAAGGGGAAGAAGAAACAGCGTAATATCCGGTATTATCAAGAGTGTACTATTTTGTACTTCAGTTGTACATTACTAGTCATCCTTGTTTTCTCAATTGTTTATCTTTGTATCAGTAACATTACCCCAAAAAAGATAAACATTATGAGAAACGTTTCACGCCTATTCCCGTTATTGCCCGGCATTGCCATGCTAACCGGCTGCAATCACGCATCTCAAAAGAACAACGGACAAAACGTTCAGAATCCGAACATCATTTATATATTTGCGGATGATCTTGGTATCGGTGACTTGAGCTGTTACGGAGCGAGTAAAATTAGTACTCCCAATATTGACCGTCTGGCAGGACAAGGAGTACAATTTACCAATGCTTACGCCACTTCAGCTACCAGTACCCCTTCCCGTTTCGGGCTCTTGACGGGTATGTATCCCTGGCGGCAGGAAAACACGGGTATTGCTCCCGGAAACTCGGAACTTATCATCGACACTGCCTGCGTTACAATGGCCGATATGCTGAAAGACGCCGGATACGCTACTGGTGCAGTAGGCAAATGGCATTTGGGACTGGGACCGAAAGGCGGAACAGACTTCAACAGCCAAATCAGTCCGAATGCGCAAAGTATCGGTTTCGATTATGAGTTCATCATTCCGGCAACCGTAGACCGTGTTCCTTGTGTATTCGTTGAAAACGGACGTGTAGTGAATCTTGATCCGAACGATCCCATCACCGTCAGCTACGACCACAAAGTAGGTGACTGGCCTACGGAGAAGAAAATCCGGAACTTGTGAAATTAAAGCCCAGTCAAGGACACAACAATACCATTATTAACGGTATTCCCCGTATCGGCTGGATGACCGGAGGAAAATCCGCTCTTTGGCAAGATGAAAACATAGCCGACATTATCACTGACAAGGCCAAGAATTTCATTGCATCCCATCAGGAAGAACCCTTCTTTTTATATGGGTACGCAAGACGTACATGTACCGCGCATCCCTCACCCACGTTTCGCAGGAAAAAGCGGACTTGGAACACGTGGCGATGTCATTCTTCAGTTGGACTGGACTATCGGTGAAATCATGCACACATTGGACAGCCTCAACATAGCGGACAACACTATCCTGATCTTTACCAGCGATAACGGTCCTGTGATTGACGACGGCTATCAGGACCAAGCTTACGAACTTCTCAGTTGTCATGCCTCCGATGGGGATCTACCGTGGTTGGGAAATACAGTGCTTACGAAGCGGGGACACGCGTTCCATTTATCGTCCGCTGGCCTGCCCGAGTAAAGCCGAACAAGCAACAAGCTCTTTTCTCTCAAATAGATGTGTATGCATCGCTCGCCTCCCTTTGGACCAACCTTTACGTAAAAGGAGCTGCTCCCGATAGTCAAAAGAACATCTGAACGTTCTCCTCGGCAAAAATAATACAAACCGTGAGTATGTCGTTCAACAGAATCTCAATAACACACTTTGCCATCATAAAAGGTCAATGGAAATACATCGAACCGAGCGACGGCCCGCATCGAACATTGGACGAAAATGGAGTTAGGCAACGACAAACAGCCTCAACTTTTACGATTTATCCTCCGATCCATCGGAGAAAACGAATGTATCAAAACAACATCCGACATAATTGAAAGAGTTATCTGAATTACTAGAATCCATAAAAGAAAAATAGTTTATGAGAACAAAAAATTGGGTGATTTTGCACCAATCTTGAATAATTCTATCCATATTAGAATATTTCCGTCTATCTTTGCAAGGTAGATTCAATAAAATCACTTAATTTTTAATATATGAAAAACATTTATCCACTCAAACTAGAAAAAGGATGCTCTCCTCCATCGGACTGATCTTGTTTTCTGTTTCTTTTGTACTTGCACAGGTACTTGTTAAAGGTACAGTGAAGGACAACTTAGGAGAAAAGGAGTGCCGAGACCAGTGTTCAGGTACAAGGTACTTCACAAGGAACAATCACTGACCTTGATGGTAAATTTGCTTTTAAACGTACCCAATAAAGAATTCAATATTGGTTATTTCTTTCATTGGTTATGTCACTGTAGAAATAAAAGGCAGACACTCAAAAGCCAATGGTTATCACATTGAAGGAAGATACAAAGACACTGGACGAAGTCGTGGTAGTGGGTTATCAGGAAATACGCAAGATGCTGGCGGACCTGACGGGTTCTGTTGACGGTTTCTCGGTGAAGACCCCTCCAAAGCCATCAATCAGAATGATATCGAGTCACCTGACTTCCCTGAAGGACGCCCCGTTACTGCTATCTACGGTGCCCGTGGTGCCAACTTCCGCAAGAAAGTGCATGGATCAGCGGATGATGGAAAAACCACAATGTCAGCCTGACCAAGAAATGGGGTGGAAGGTATGGAAGGAGTTCGTTGCAAAGCCACAATGTCAACGCGGTTCTTTATCTTATTATGACCAGGACGGTATCTTGTTGAATCAAACTACAAACGTGTACAAGGCCGTATGGGTACTACCATCCAAAAGAAGAAACTGAAAATCTATCTGACGACCAACTATTCCAGTACTACAACTACCGGTGGTTCTCCTTCCCAGAACTCATACAGTGGTATGAATAACCTGTTCTATAGTGTATGGGGATATCGCCCTGTGACCGAACCGGACAGACCATTAAACTCGTTGATGGATAACATCATGGACGACGCGATAAACAATACCAACGACTATCGTTTCAACCCTATCATGTCTTTGAAAAATGAATATCGCAAGACGTACGCGAACTATATCCAGTTCAACGGATTTGCAGAATATGAATTTATCAAAGGATTGAAGTTGAAAGTTTCCGGCGGTTACACATTCGATACCCGGAAAGGGGAAACATTCAACAACTCGAAAACTCGTTATGGTAATCCGAAATCATCCGATAAGGTGAATGCAGAAATCTACCATTCTCAACGTGCAACGTGGTTGAACGAAAATATTCTAACCTATCAGACCAATATCAAACGGAAGCATTTCTTTAATAGTATGGTAGGTGTAACTCTGCAAAATTCTGACTATGAATACTATTCATACAAGACAGTGCAAATTCCAAACGAAGCACTCGGGATGGCAGGAATGAGTGAAGGAACTCCCAGTACGACCAAATCATTAAAGAGTTCCTGGTCTATGCTCTCTTTCCTGGGACGTTTGAACTATAACTACAAATCATTGTATTATGCAACGGTTTCTTTCCGTTCCGACGGTTCTTCCAAATTCCGTGGTGATAACCGTTTCGGCTATTTCCCTTCCGGTTCATTGGCATGGGGATTCATGGAGGAAGATTTTATGAAACCATTGAAGTCTGTTGTTTCTTCCGGTAAATTAAGAGCAAGCTGGGGATTGACCGGTAACAACCGTGTAGGCGAGTATGATACGTATGCTTTATATCAGATATTAAAAGATAAAGTTGGAGATTTTATTTCGATCGGTAGCCTACCGAGTGGTGTATATCCGTTCGAAAACAGCCTGACAAGTGTAGGTACAGTGCCCACTTCCTTAAGAAACAGAAAACTGAAATGGGGAGACTACCGAACAGTGGAACCTAGGCCTGGACTTAGGCTTCCTGGACGAACGCATCGGATTAACCGTAGACTGGTATCGTAAAACGACTCGTGATTTGTTGCTGAATACTGCACTTCCACCTCTTCCGGTTATTTCAGTGCCATGAAGAATGTAGGGAAAGGTACGCAACCAAGGTATCGAGCTCACATTGAACACAACCAATATCAAGAACCGTCATTTCTCATGGACTACTAACTTTAATATCGCATTCAACAAGAACAAAGTATTAGAATTGGCCGAAAACCAATCTTCTCTGTTGAGTGCAGCCAAATTTGACCAGAACTATAACTCTCAATACAGCTACATTGCCAAAGTGGGTTATCCGATGGGAATGATGTACGGATTCATCTACGAAGGTACATACAAATACGAAGATTTCGACAAAGTAGGTGATACATATACACTGAAACGCAATGTTCCGTATTTCTCTTCCGAAAGTAATACACAACCGGGTATGCCGAAATACGCAGACCTGAATGGTGACGGTATCATCGACGATAACGACCGCACTATGATCGGTAACGGTATGCCGAAACATACGGGCGGATTTACCAACAATTTCGAATACAAAGGATTTGACTTGAGCATCTTCTTCCAATGGTCGTATGGAAACGATGTATTGAATGCCAACCGCCTGTTCTTCGAGAACAGCAATAAAACACGTGACTTGAACCAATACGCAAGTTACGCAGACCGCTGGACACCGGAAAATCCGGAAAGTAATATTCCGAGAGCTACCGACTCCGGTTCTAACAAAGTGTTCTCTACACGTATTATCGAAGATGGTTCGTTCCTTCGTCTGAAGACCGTGTCTTTAGGATATACACTGCCGAAACAACTGACCAAGAAATGGAAGATAGACAATGCACGCGTATTCGTTGCCGGTCAGAATCTATGGACATGTACAGGGTATTCCGGTTACGACCCGGAAGTATCTATCCGTGAAGGCGCACTGACTCCGGGACTGGACTTCTCCGCTTATCCGAGAGCCTACTCTATCAGTTTTGGTATAAACTTAGGTTTCTAATCAATCATCCTTCAAACAATTACGTATATGAAAACAATAAAAATAATCATCATATCACTTCTTGTCGGACTTAACCTGACTTCCTGCGATTTCTTGGAAAAAGACCCGACATACACCACTCCTGAAAACTTCTTCAAAAATGAAGCGGACGCTACCTCTTGGCTGACAGGAACCTATGCCATTCTGGGACAAAGTTCCTTCTACGGAAATGAGTTCTTATACCTTGTAGGAGGTGACGATCTGGGACACTATGGTGGTGCCAACCGCGGACCCTAACAAAAAGTGGGTTGATCTGTAACAATGCCAACACAAGTGATCCGGCCGTTGCAGCATTGTGGTACACATTATACTCCGGCATCAACAGAGCCAATATTTTCCTGGGAAATATTGATGCAGTGCCCGATATGAACGACGATACCCGCAAGCAGTACAAAGCCGAAGCCCGTTTCTTACGCGCATTCTATTATTTTACTTTGGTAGAATGTTGGGGAGATGTACCTTTCAAGACTACTTCTACAGAAGATGCCTATAACCTCTCCATTCCACGTACGGACAAACAGACGATTTATGATTTTATCATCAAAGAGATGTATGGTTCTGCCGAGGATCTCAAATCTGCTCAAGATTTGAACTATTTACCGGGACGTGTTTCCAAATCGGCTGCTTGGGGAATGTTGGCGCGTGTATATATGTTCGGGCCGGTGAACCTAAACGTGACAAGGAAGTGGGTTTGGCTAACAACACGACTAGTGCCGAGATTACAGAATATTTCAAAAAAGCAAGTTACTATGCACAGTTAGTCAAGAATGAGGGTCATTCACTAACTGCCAAATATTGGGACTTCTTTATCGACATTTGTTCTGATAAGTATAACACTGCTCTCAATAAGGATGGTGCCAAGGCTAATGAAAGTATTTGGGAAGTAGAATTTGCAGGTAACCGTTCGACGGATGTACGTGCAGAAGGTAGAATCGGTAATATTATCGGCATTCAGGGTAAGGACCTTTCTTCCAAAGCATCCATCACTGGTAAAGGTGATCCGGGCTATGCATACGCTTTTATCTGGAATACTCCTAAACTGCTGGAATTGTATGAAGCAAACGATGACATTGACCGTTGCAACTGGAATATTGCTCCATTCACTTACACCCAGTCAGCAGGAGAAGGTACTCCGGTGGACGGTCGTGAATTTGTAAAGGGAAAAAGAGATGAAGTGGAACAACAATACTGGGATAAATCCTTCAGCTATGGTAAAACAGAGCCGGGGTCTACTTACGGTGATCGTGAATCGAAGAACGATGCCAATAAGAACCGCAACAGGGCTGCCGCCAAATAGCGTAGAGAATATGAAGCAGACAAGAAGAGTAAAAACGATACTTCCATCAACTTCCCTCTTCTCCGTTACTCTGACATTCTGCTAATGATTGCAGAGGCAGAAAATGAAGTCAACCATGGCCCTAATGATTTGGCGTATGAATGTATCAATGCAGTAAGAGAACGTGCAGGAATCAAAAAACTTGCAGCAAATCTGGATGAAGAGAGCTTCCGCAAAGCTATCAAAGACGAACGTGCAATGGAACTCTGCTTCGAGTACACACGTCGTTTCGACCTGATCCGTTGGGGAGACTATTACAAACTGATGCAGGAACAAGTGGACAAGGCACAGGCTGACGAATCCTGGAAATTCGGAATCAATGTATATACTTACTTCAATATTCCGAAGTCTTACAATTATTTCCCGATTCCTGCCAATGAAATAGGATCAAACGGTGCTATCAAGACGAATAATCCGGGTTGGTAATTCTCTTAATAACTTTAAAAAGAAAAGGACATGAAAATAATATATAAAAGTTTGATGACTATCGCTTTTGCTGGACTATCCCTGGCTTCATGCGACAAGGAATTAAAAGAAGAAACAGCAATGGAAGTGGGTGTGGTGACAGACAGCAATGTCAGCTTCGATGGCAAAACTGTGACTGTAAAGAAAGGAAACCCTGTAACGTTCAGCTTCGATGGTGACCCTGATTTTATCAGTTTCTTCAGCGGTGAGATAGGGCACGAATACAAACACCGGAACAGAATTGAAATGCAACCGGAAGACGTAGAAAAATGTGAAATCAACTTCTCCGTAGTATATGACTATGGTAGTGCGAAAACCATCGAAGGTTCTACTCACATATTAATATCCGATCAATTCGAAGGAATTAGTGGCAACAATGTGGAAAAAGACAAAGAAGCAGTTACTAATTGCGAATGGACAGAACTTGTCAGCCAAGATGAGCTTCCTAAAGCAACCAAAGATACTAAAGACTATTCTTGTCCTTTAATATCTTACTTGGGTAAAGAAATCAGCATTGCTTTCCGCCTCAACCCTCTTGATAATAGCAGCACAATGCCTGTAATACATATTAAAGGCTTACAGCTTAATCTGGAGTTCAACAATGGAAAATCAACCACAATTAATGCAAAGAACTTCGAATTCTCGGCTTTAAATGTAACCTACAATTTAGATGATCTTTCAAAAACAACACTCATCTTACCAAATTGAAGGAAGCATTAGGAAATAAAAAACCTCACACTTGAAGAGATGAAAAGCGCAGAATATGCAGATAAAATAGCATATGCTACTGTAGACGGTAATATTCCTTATTTCTGGAGAATTAGCCAGCCAAGCGATTTCGTAACCAGTGGCGGAGCAGCAGGGTATACAAAAGGAGATACTTGGCTTACCTCCAATTCCATCCTCCTTAACGGTTCCTGCGATCCTGACGCTGGTGTAGCTATCAAGAATATCTCGCAATCGTTGGAGATATACTCACATACCTATGAAGAGGCCGGTACATATACCGCTACTTTCGTAGCCAACAATGCAAACTACGTCCATCAAGGTGGTCAAGTAGTACGTGAACTGACTATAAACGTTGTAGAATAAAAATATATCCCCCAATTTTTCTAACCTTCAATCATAGAAAACGTTTATAAAAAATCAGACTTTAATCAATTTAACATCAGAAAGAGAGGGACCGCGAGGTTCCTCTCTTTTACTTTTTCTGTATCTTTGCACAAAAATAAAAAATAATGCCAAAGACTCTTCCTATTCATTTTGCCCCATTACAAGGTTACACCGAAGTGTTTTACCGTAATGCTCATGCTGCCTGCTTCGGAGGTATAGATACTTATTATACCCCATTTGTACGACTCGAAAAAGGCGGATTCCGCCATAGAGATGTGCGAGGAATCGAACCCGGGAATAATCAGGTAGCCCATCTGATTCCCCAACTGATAGCCCCTTCTTTTGAAAAAGCAGAAAAAATCTTATCCCTATTCATTGAAAAGGGATATAAGGAAGTCGACATCAATATGGGATGTCCTTTTCCCATGCTGGCTAAACGCCACAATGGTTCCGGCATTCTTCCTTATCCCGAAGAAGTTCAGGCGTTACTTAGCCTGATTACAGAATATCCGCAAATAAGTTTCTCCATCAAAATGAGGTTGGGCTGGGAAGATCCGGAAGAATGTCTGAAACTGGCTCCGATTATCAATGAGCTACCCTTGCGACAAGTGGTTATGCACCCCCGCTTGGGAAAACAGCAATACAAAGGAGAAGTTGACCTTAAAGCGTTTGAGGCTTTTCAGAATGCCTGCAAGCATCCGCTCATCTATAATGGAGATATCAATAGTGTAGAAGATATTCACCGCATTCAGGAACAGTTTCCCGGACTAGCCGGAATGATGATAGGACGGGGATTACTTGCCAACCCGGCATTAGCTTTGGAGTATAGACAAAACCGTGCACTCGAGTTCGATGAAATGAGAGAAAAATTGCAATCTATGCACAAATGCGTATACAATCAATATGCAGAACAGTTGGAAGGAGGAGACGAACAACTTCTGAACAAAATGAAAACTTTCTGGGAATATTTAATGCCGCAAGCAGACAGAAAATTACTGAAAGCAATTCATAAAAGCACAAGTCTCAACAAATATAATCAGGCAATCCTTGCCTTTTTTAATCAACGATGAACTGATAACCAGTAATTTTACGTAATTTTGCGCCCGTTTACAAACATGCACATTATGAAAAAATACATTCTAATCTTTCTTTGTCTGATAACCGTATCAGGCAGTTTCGCACAAATGCAGGATTTCAAGTTCAAATTCTATGGACAGATTCGTACTGACTTCTATTATAATAGTCGTGCTAACGAAGAAACCGTAGACGGATTGTTTTATATGTATCCAAAAGACAAAGTGCGTGATCCGGAGGGGAACGATTTGAACTCAACACCCAACAGTAACTTCTATACTTTATATTCACGTCTGGGAGTAGACGTGGCCGGTCCTAAACTGGGAACAGCCAAGACATCCGCCAAAATAGAAGCCGACTTTCGGGGTACCGGTACTTCTTATTCGGTCATTCGCCTTCGTCATGCTTATTTGAACCTGGATTGGGGAAAATCAACTTTATTACTCGGACAGAACTGGCATCCCTTATTCGGAGATGTGTCTCCGCAGATTCTTAATCTCTCCGTAGGAGCACCGTTTCAGCCCTTCAGCCGTGCGCCACAAATTCGTTATCGCTATACAAACAAGAATTTCCAACTTACCGGAGCCGCAGTGTGGCAATCACAATATACTTCACAAGGACCGGAAGGGAAAACACATAAGTATCTGAAGCAAAGCTGTATTCCCGAATTTTATGTCGGAGCTGATTATAAGAATGGCGGTTTGCTGGCCGGCGTAGGCATTGAGTTGTTATCATTGAAACCACGTACGGAGTCTATAGTAAATACAGATAAATACAAGGTAGACGAACGCATCACAACTCTTTCATACGAAGCTCATGTAAAATACACCAACAAAGACTGGTTCATCGCTGCGAAGAGTGTATTAGGATCCAATCTGACACAAGCTTCCGGTTTGGGTGGATTCGGGATCAAGTCTGTCAACGAACAAACGGGAGAACAAGAATATACTCCGATACGTTTCTCCAGCTCTTGGTTCAACGTTGTCTACGGACAGAAATGGAAGCCGGGAATCTTCGTAGGCTATGCCAAGAATCTGGGAACAAGTGATGCACTATATGCTCCCAAAGGAAATGATGCAAAACTTTATGGAACAGGAACAGACCTTAACCAATTAGTTACGGCAGGAGCAGAACTGACCTACAATGTCCCCCACTGGAAATTCGGGTTGGAATATACATTAAGCTCTGCATGGTATGGTTCGCTCAATACGTCCAATGGGAAAATTCAAGATACCCATGCCGTATGTAACAACCGTATTGTTGCCGTTGCCATGTTTATGTTCTAACCTCTCTATACAATTATTTTAATTATATATCTGTCACCTGTCACCGATTGCTGCTTAACGGTTTGATCATTAACAATTAACACCGTGACAGCAATAGGTGACAGCAGTGTGACAACAATAATGCTGTCACCAGAAACAGATAAGCTACATTTCACAACGCGGAGGTATTCACTCTGGAAGCTCCAGGCAATCCTATTTATTTCATGAATGCATTACCTTTGTTTCTCGTGGGGAAACTTTTAGTTTCAGGCTTGAAACCAAAGGTTTCGTACCGGGAAACTAAAGTTTCAGCATTGGGAAACTGTAGTTTCAGCACCGAGAAACAATAGTTTCAACGGCATGGAAACTATGGTTTCTCAAGAGAAACTAGTGTTCCC
>VOFG01003570.1_pt1:0-5000 | contig 28934 bp, 33 predicted proteins | sample 5384171 | NCBI WGS metagenome assembly VOFG01 (sample SAMN12384726, study PRJNA508395) | human gut metagenome | isolation source: healthy gut F | host: Homo sapiens
TTGCGAATGGGACTGAATAGTTACTATCTCAAGATAGGAAGGTGAGGGTGTATGGACAGACTGAAAGTACTGGTAGTAGATGATGAGAGCAGAATGCGTAAGCTGGTCCGGGATTTCCTGGTAAAGAGCAATTTTGATGTGCTGCAAGCCGGTGACGGTGAGGAAGCACTGGATATTTTTTATAAAGAAAAAGATATTGCACTGATCATTCTGGATGTGATGATGCCGAAGATGGACGGATGGCAGGTATGCCGGGAAATTCGTGTCAACTCCAAAGTACCGATCATCATGCTGACAGCCCGCGGAGATGAGAGAGACGAACTGCAGGGATTTCAGCTGGGAGTGGACGAGTATATTTCCAAGCCCTTCAGTCCCAAGATTCTGGTGGCCCGAGTGGAAGCAATCCTGCGCAGAACAAATCAGCTGGGACAGGAAGAGGCTCTGACCTGCGGCGGCATTACCGTGGATAAGGCGGCACACCGCGTGATCATTGATGGAAAAGATGTGGATCTAAGTTACAAGGAATTTGAACTCCTGACCTATTTTATGGAAAATAAAGGCATTGCCCTGTCCAGAGAAAAGATCCTGAACAATGTGTGGAACTATGATTATTTTGGGGATGCCCGTACCATAGACACACATGTGAAAAAACTGCGCAGCAAACTGGGCGAGGAAGGCAATCTCATAAAGACCATATGGGGCATGGGGTACAAGATGGATGAAACAGCGGAATAAACAACAAAAGAGAAAAGTACATTCTATCAGGGGACAGCTTGCCTGGATCTTTATCGGCCTGATGATCGGTACGATCCTGCTGTGCCTGATGATCAACTATTTATTTCTGGGAAAAGTATATATGCAGAGCAAACTGAATGTTATTCATGATGCTTACGGAACCATCAAGCAGGCAGCGGAGAGCGACAGCTATGACACGGAAGAATTTGCCAGAGAACTGGATGATGTGTGCAGAAGCTACAACATGACGGTATGCGTTATGGATGTGAATTCCAATATGAAATATGTGTCCATCAACGGCGGTGAGAGACTGGAAAACCGCCTGATCGGTTATGTATTTGGACTCAGCATACCTTTCAATGACCAGAGGGTGATCGAGAACGGCGATGACTATGTGATCCAGAGAACCGGACAGGAGGACAAGGAATATCTGGAAATCTACGGAAGACTGAATACCGGCATTTCTTTTATTATGCAGACACCTCTTTCCAGTATTCAGGAGAGTGCAAAGATCGCCAACCGCTTCTATGCCCTTGCAGGATGTCTGGGAGCAATGGCGGGTGGTATTATTATCTGGTTCGTCTCCCGAAGTGTGACCAAGCCGATCCTGGAACTGAATAATATTTCGGAACGGATGGTACAGCTGGATTTTGAGGCAAAATATCAGGGGAAGGCACATAATGAGATCGATCTGTTGGGAGAGAATATCAATAAGTTGTCCGATTCCCTGGAGAAAACCATTTCGGAACTGAAGACAGCGAACAATGAATTGCAACGGGACGTGGAGAAAAAAGAAGCCATTGACGAAATGCGCAAGGAATTTCTGACCAATGTATCCCACGAACTCAAGACCCCCATTGCGCTGATTCAGGGTTATGCGGAAGGGCTGCAGGAGGAGATCAATGACGATCCCGAGAGCAGGCAGTTCTATTGTGATGTCATCGTGGACGAAGCAGCGAAGATGAACAACATGGTGAAAAAGCTTCTGACCCTGAACCAGCTGGAATTTGGTAATGATGTGGTGGCCATGGAGCGGTTCGACCTTACGGCGCTGGTGAAAAATTATATCCAGTCAGCGGCAATTCTGACAAAACAGCATGAGATCACTGTGCGGATGGAAGAGTATCCGCCGATCTATGCATGGGCGGATGAATTTAAAATAGAAGAAGTGTTCATGAACTTTTTCTCCAATGCGGTCAATCATTGTGAAGATGATAAGATCATCGAAGTGAAAATGGAACAAAAGGACGGCAAAGTACGGGTATCTGTATTCAATACAGGCAAACCGATCCCGGAGGACTCTATCCACCATATCTGGGAGAAGTTCTACAAGGTGGATAAGGCCAGAACCAGAGAATACGGAGGCAGCGGTGTGGGATTGTCTATCGTGAAGGCTATCATGGAATCCATGAACCAGCAATTCGGTGTGAACAATTACAACAACGGCGTGGAATTCTGGTTTGAGTTAGAGACAAAATAGTAAATATAAAGGATATATTTTTATATGAGGGAAGAACAGATACAGGAGGCACCGGTAAAGGTACTGTTAGTCGGTGTGGATGTCGGTGAAGAACCGGATTTTGAGCGTTCCATGGAGGAACTGGCAAGTCTGGCGGAAGCTGCGAAAAGAAGTGGCCGGTCAGATGGTACAACGGCTGGATCATGTCAATAAAGCGTTATATATCGGCACCGGAAAAGTGACAGAGGTGCGCAGGCTGGCAGAAGAATGCGGGGCACAGGAGATTGTGTTTGATAATTCTCTGACACCTTCGCAGGTAAGAAATCTGGGAAATGAACTGGAACTGCCGATCATCGACCGGACTAATCTGATCCTGGATATATTTGCCATCCGGGCCCAGACAAGAGAGGCAAAATTACAAGTGGAGACAGCCAGACTGCAATATATGCTGCCGAGACTGGTAGGAATGTATGATGCACTGAGCAGACAGGGCGGTGCCAGTGGCAGCATGAGTAATAAAGGCACCGGTGAGAAAAAGCTGGAACTGGACAGGCGTAAGATCGAGCATCGTATCACAGAACTGAAAAAGGAACTGGAAGATGTGGGACGTACCAGAGAGGTGCAGCGGAAAAAGAGGCAGCAGTCCCGTATCCCGCAGGTGGCTCTGGTAGGATATACCAATGCGGGAAAGTCTACAATTCTGAACCGTATGGTAGAGCAGTTCGGCGAATTGCCGGATAAAACGGTCATGGAAAAGGATATGCTGTTTGCTACACTGGAGACCAGTGTCCGCAGTGTGGATACCGGACATAATAAACCGTTTTTCCTGACAGACACCGTAGGTTTTATCAATAAACTGCCTCACGGACTGGTAAAAGCATTCCGTTCCACACTGGAGGAGGTCAGGTATGCGGATCTGCTGATCCAGGTGGTGGATTTCAGTGATGAAAATTACAGACAGCAGATGCAGGTAACAGCAGATACTTTAAAAGAGCTGGGAGCAGGTGACATTCCGCAGATCATAGTGTATAATAAGGTAGACAAATGTGGGATGGAACCACTGCCGCAAAAGAGACAGGACAACTGGTATCTGGCGGCAGGACTTAATATCGGTATCCGTGAACTGGCGGAGGCTGTTGAACAGAAAGTCTATGCGGATAATGCAGAGTGTGTATTTCTGATCCCGTACAGTGCAGGAAATGTGGCTTCCTATCTGATGGAACAGGCGCAGATCCTTTCCAGAGAGTACAGGGAGGACGGTATTCTGATCCATGCGGACTGCCATAGACAGGATATGGACAGATACAGAGAGTATATAGTGTCATAAGATCACAGAAATTACAATGAGGGAAGGATAAAAGATGGAGACCAATACACAACAGGAACGAGCAAAGAGACTGGAACAACAGGCAAGAGAATACCTGATGCAGTCCAATGATCCGATATTTACCAGGTATTTACAGCAATTACTTCCAAGAATACAGAGACAGCCGGAATATGTAGAACAGCTACAGGCAGAACTGGATAAAAGCGTGGAATTCTGGTACCAGAGACAGCAGATCAATGCAAACAGAGGCGGAGAAACCGGAGCGGAGTCATCTGTGCCGCAGCAGAGTGTACCACAGGAGGCAGCCGCCGGAGAACAGCAGACAGCCGGGCAATCACAGACACAGCCAGTGGGGCAGTTTACTATGCAACAGGTGCAGGCACCGGTGACGCAGGCTCCGGCACAGAAGAAGCAGAATGCGGAATATCTGGTCGCAACCATTGCATTGTCGGTGGTTGGCGGAATCTTTATTCTGACCGCACTGGTATTGCTTGGTATGTATTTTATGAACGGCTGGATCAAAGGTATTTCTTTATATGCAGTTTCCCTGGGAGTGGTATTGATCGCAGAATTACTGATCCACAGAAAGCTTCCGAAACTGGCCCAGATCTTTTCGGCTATCGGCATAGCGGCGTTATATCTGTCGACCATGATCAATACGATTTCCCTACATAATTTCGGTATGCTTCCTGCAGCGGCGATCATTGCAGTGATCACAGTGGGCACGGTTTTACTGAGCAGAAAAAGGGATTCCCTGATACACAGAATGCTGGGAATCGCAGCATGTTGGCTTTGTGCGTATCCGCTTTTCGGTTCTTCATTGCTTTCGGAGCCGGAAGGCCTGCTGGTGCTGGCATTGATTCTGTTACTGAGTGTACTGAGCATCTGTGTGCCGGTAAGAAGATATCATACGGCTTCGCAGTTGATACAACTTGTCAGCACTACGATCCTTTTCCCGGTAACGGTATCCTGTGTGATCAGTACACAGGGAATGCCGGTCTGGGTGACAGCAGCTGCATTTGGAACCTTTTTCCTGATCGCACATCTGATCCTGGTAGTGCAGAGCAATTACATACTAAAAGAAAAACAGGCGGGCCATGCAGTGAATGAAAACGGCTTGCTGGCAATCTATATAGCATTTCTTCTGGTAGCCGGAATTACAACCGGTACGGCGATGAACAATTATTGGGGAAGAGCGGAGAACGACGCGTATATCGGAATCATCGCCCTGACGGGAATGGCGTTTGTAGTCGCGGCTCTTGCGGGAATTGCCATACGTGGAACGTGGAAAAAATGGCTGACCTGTTACTTTTTCAGTTTTGTTGCGGTATGTGCCTTTTCTGTAATAGAAAGTAACTGGCCGATACTCATATGCCTGACAGCGTTGCTTTTACTGACGAAGATACTGACCCGTTTTGCGGAAGGCGGACTGAGGGCACTGGATGTGATCGTTACATCACTGTACTGTATTGAACTTCT
>VOFG01003570.1_pt1:10000-28934 | contig 28934 bp, 33 predicted proteins | sample 5384171 | NCBI WGS metagenome assembly VOFG01 (sample SAMN12384726, study PRJNA508395) | human gut metagenome | isolation source: healthy gut F | host: Homo sapiens
GAGCATTGTTAGCGGGATGAAGCCATACCGTAAGGAGTGGTGGACAGCTAAGAAGAGAGAATGGCGGAATGAGTAGCGAGAGAAGGTGAGAATCCTTCGGCCGAATATCCAAGGTTTCCAGAGTAAAGCTGATCTGCTCTGGGTAAGTCGGGGCCTAAGGAGAGGTCGCAAGACGTATCCGATGGACAACAGGTTTAGATTCCTGTACCGCATATAAACAGAACTGTGGGGACGCATGTGGAAAGCATGAAGCCGGGAATGGAAATACCGGTACAAGCGGAGAGAAGGAGTCTGGTTGGCAAATCCGCCAGGCAATCCGAAGACGTGATGTGGAGCGAAAAAAAGTAGCGAAGTATGTGAGCCATGTGCCGAGAAAAGCCGCTATAGCTTTATATGTGCCCGTACCGTAAACCGACACAGGTGGATGAGGAGAGAATCCTAAGGCCGGCGGAAGAAGTATTGTTAAGGAACTCGGCAAAATGACCCCGTAACTTCGGGAGAAGGGGTGCCTGCTAACGCAGGCCGCAGAGAATAGGCTCAAGCAACTGTTTAGCAAAAACACAGGTCTATGCGAAACCGAAAGGTGAAGTATATGGGCTGACGCCTGCCCGGTGCTGGAAGGTTAAGAGGAGAGGTTAGCGCAAGCGAAGCTTTGAATTTAAGCCCCAGTAAACGGCGGCCGTAACTATAACGGTCCTAAGGTAGCGAAATTCCTTGTCGGGTAAGTTCCGACCCGCACGAAAGGCGTAATGATTTGAGCACTGTCTCGACAATGCATCCGGTGAAATTGAAGTACCAGTGAAGATGCTGGTTACCCGCGCCAGGACGGAAAGACCCCATGGAGCTTTACTCCAGTTTGGTACTGGGATTCGGTACTGCATGTACAGGATAGGTGGGAGACTAAGAACTTGGGACGCCAGTTTCAAGGGAGTCGCTGTTGGGATACCACCCTTGCAGTATTGGATTTCTAACCAGCCGCCGTGATCCGGCGGTGGGACAATGCCAGGCGGGGAGTTTGACTGGGGCGGTCGCCTCCGAAAGGGTATCGGAGGCGCTCAAAGGTTCCCTCAGAATGGTTGGAAACCATTTGAAGAGTGCAAAGGCAGAAGGGAGCTTGACTGCGACACCGACGGGTGGAGCAGGTAGGAAACTAGGACTTAGTGATCCGGTGGCATAAAGTGGGATTGCCATCGCTCAACGGATAAAAGCTACCCTGGGGATAACAGGCTTATCACTCCCAAGAGTTCACATCGACGGAGTGGTTTGGCACCTCGATGTCGGCTCATCGCATCCTGGGGCTGTAGCAGGTCCCAAGGGGTTGGGCTGTTCGCCCATTAAAGCGGTACGCGAGCTGGGTTCAGAACGTCGTGAGACAGTTCGGTCCCTATCCGGCGCGGGCGGAGGATATTTGAGAGGAGCTGTCCTTAGTACGAGAGGACCGGGATGGACGGACCACTGGTGTATCTGCTGTCGACCAACGGCATGGCAGAGTAGCCAAGTCCGGAAGGGATAAACGCTGAAGGCATCTAAGCGTGAAGCCCCCCTAAAGATAAGATTTCCCACACATAAGTTAGTAAGATCCCTTGAAGACTACAAGGTAGATAGGGCAGAGGTGGAAGCACGGTAACGTGTGGAGCTGACTGTTACTAATCGATCGAGGGCTTGACCAAATATAACGAATAATATTTGCAGGTTTGATGGATGGATTCTGTGTGAAGTTTTGAAGGTACAATTTAAAAAAGTATTGCAATTATAACAATTCTGTTATATAGTAAATGACGTACTAGCTACGTCATTTTGTGTCATTTTGTATCTTTCAGTTAGTATTCCTCGATAGCTCAGTCGGTAGAGCACGCGGCTGTTAACCGCGCTGTCGTAGGTTCGAGTCCTACTCGGGGAGTTTTTTTATCAGTAATTTTGTAAAGCGGGCATCATTATTCTGTCCGTGCTTAAATATGGCGACTTAGCCAAGTGGTAAGGCGTGGGACTGCAACTCCCTGATCGTCGGTTCAAATCCGTCAGTCGCCTCTGTAAAGATCTCGAAGATTTCTTCGGGATCTTTTTTTGTTTGAAAATCACTCTGCATTTGGATTGTGTGGAAAACGGATCGCAAATTTTTTAGATTTGTTTATAAAAATATAATATGACACTGTTTAGAAACCGTGTTAAAATTATCACAATATATAAGAGAATAAACAGGAAAGGGGAGTCAGTATGAATGAAGTAAAAACACCGAAAAAGCCTCTGATCTTCTATTATGTTATGGTTTTTCTGCTGTTGATGATGCTGAATTTTATGGCGATTCCGTGGATGGCAGAGCGTCAGGTCAGGGAAGTGGACTATGGAACGTTTATGACCATGACGGAAGATAAAAAGATTGCAAAAGTCGAGATCGATGAGAGTGAGATCGTCTTTACGGACAAGGATGGAAATATTTACAAGACGGGTCCGATGAATGATCCGGATCTGGTACAGCGGCTTCATGATTCCGGAGCGGAGTTTGCAAGTCAGATTGTAGAGCAGATGTCTCCGTTCTTAAGTGCATTGCTGGGCTGGATTGTGCCGATCGCCATTTTCATGATAATCGGCCAGGTTATGTATAAGCGTCTGATGGACAAAGCCGGCGGCGGCGGGAACGCGATGATGTTCGGTATGGGCAAGTCGAATGCCAAAGTATATGTAAAGTCTTCGGAGGGAATCAAGTTCACAGACGTGGCAGGCGAGGATGAAGCGAAGGAGAATCTGACGGAGATTGTGGATTATCTGCATAATCCGGACAAGTACCGGGAGATCGGTGCATCCATGCCAAAAGGTATTCTGCTTGTCGGCCCTCCGGGAACCGGTAAGACGATGCTGGCGAAGGCTGTGGCCGGAGAGGCGAACGTACCGTTTTTCTCGATGTCGGGATCTGAATTTGTGGAGATGTTTGTCGGTATGGGCGCTTCAAAGGTGCGTGATCTGTTCCGCCAGGCGAAAGAGAAAGCACCATGTATCGTATTTATTGATGAGATTGACGCCATCGGCAAAAAGCGTGACGGAAATATGGGCGGAAATGATGAGCGTGAGCAGACACTTAATCAGCTTCTCACGGAAATGGATGGTTTTGAGGGCAATACAGGAGTGATTATTCTGGCGGCAACGAACCGGCCGGAGTCTCTGGATCCGGCACTGACGCGTCCGGGACGTTTTTGACCGGCGTGTACCGGTAGAACTGCCGGATCTAAGCGGCAGAGAGGCAATTCTTAAGGTACATGCGAAGAAAATCAAGGTATCGGATAATGTGGATTTTAACAAGATTGCCAGAATGGCGTCCGGGGCATCCGGAGCGGAGCTGGCGAATATTGTAATGAGGCTGCGCTGCGCGCGGTGCGTGATGGCAGAGCCTATGCGACACAGGCGGATCTGGAAGAGAGCATCGAAGTCGTCATTGCCGGTTACCAGAAGAAGAATGCGATTCTGACAGACAAGGAAAAATGGACCGTGGCTTATCACGAGATCGGTCATGCCCTTGTAGCGGCAAAGCAGACGAATTCTGCTCCGGTACAGAAGATCACGATTATTCCGAGAACTTCCGGTGCATTGGGTTATACGATGCAGGTAGAGGAAGGCACACATTATCTTATGAATAAGGAAGAGATCGAGAACAAGATCGCAACGCTGACAGGCGGTCGTGCTGCGGAGGAAGTGGTATTTGATTGTGTTACAACAGGTGCTTCCAACGATATTGAGCAGGCGACCAAGCTGGCAAGGGCGATGATCACGCGCTATGGTATGAGTGAGGAATTCGATATGGTGGCACTTGAGACGGTGACCAACCAGTACCTTGGCGGCGATGCATCCCTGGCGTGCTCAGCAGACACGCAGGCACAGATCGACAGAAAAGTAGTGGAACTGGTAAAAAAGCAGCATGAGAAGGCGGCGAAGATCCTTAAGGACAACCGCGCAAAGCTGGATGAACTTGCGAAATATCTCTATGACAAGGAGACCATCACAGGGGAAGAATTTATGAGCATCTTAAATGCACAGGATGGGCAGACCGTGGAAAATTAGAGAAGCAGAGCCGCGGGAAAGAGCAGACAAAAAATGGAGAACTGCATAGAAGTTCTGCCGGAAAAGCAGAAGAATTATTAAATGAAAAAAGCTGTCACAGGAATACAGCCGGTAAAACGGGATTCCTGCGGCAGCTTTTTTCATTATTGAAAGAGCTGTACAATGATAATCACGATCCAGACGATCATGTAGAGAGCCATTCCAACGTTTAACACGGTTGTGGAAAAGCGTTTTCCTTTTGGAATCGTGTTCATTCCAGGCTGGAAGCGGATTTTCTTCAGATTGACGATAAAGAGAATAATACCGGCAATCGCCACGCCGAGCAAAAGGAAAATGTAAATAAAGTAAACGATCAGTTTTCCAAAGTTTCCTGTCATGTAGGACATCATGCCTGCAGGATCGGAAGCGATGGAGAGAAAATCATCTCCCAGCCATTTCAAGATCGCCACACCGAGTACAGAGCCGAGGAAGTTCACCAGCATGTGTAACCCGATCGTGTAGCGGATGTTGCCGGTCTTGACATAGATAAAGCCGAAGCACAGACCGAGAACAAAAGCATAGACGAACTGATTCAGATTTCCGTGAAACAGTCCGAACATCAGGCCGGAGAAAAGCACAGCTACGCCTTCGCCATACTGTGCAAGGCGGTCAATGAGAAGCTTCCGGAAGATCAGCTCTTCGGCAACCGGGGCGCAGAGCACCATGATAAACAGATTTACCCAGAGATTGGAGCTGGTAGCGACTTCAAGCATGGTATTGGTTACCGGGCTTCCCTTTCAGGATACTGATCAACTGTGTCAGGATAAGACCGATATAATTGCTCACATACATGGCACCATAGCACATGAGAAAAGCGATCAGCCACTGACCGAAGGTCATGTGCTTTTTGGGAAGAGTCACAGCCGGAACTCTCTTGATCAGAAGCGCCATGATCGGCATGGCGATCACATACATAGGAATCATAACGATCAAAAGCGAGTAACTCGTGCTGGAAAGCAGATCCGGATTGATCGCGTTTGCGATCGCGCTTGCGCCGAACTGAACTCCATAGATGAGCGCGGTCCCGACCAGAAACATCAGACCGATGCGGGAAAACTGTCGTCTGGCATCCGCACAGACAGTATTGGGTGTGCCGGTCATGTAATCCGGCGTCATTTCTTCGTTCATATAATCCTCCAATTCCGCAGACGTTGTGTGCCGAAGAAACCGGGAGCCAGAGCTTCCGTTCCGTCGGCGGTTGTGGCGGCTTTGTGACATCTGCGGCACAAAGAGCCATGCATTTGACAACTTTACTTGTCAAAATAATTATATGTTTGACAAGTAAAGTTGTCAAGTAAAATAAATAAGAAAATCTTTCGAGACAAACAATGCATTTATCGGTTATAATAAAAAGGAAGATTTTATCGGAGGAAAATTCATGAGAAAATTATGGATAACAGGCTGTATCGTGATGATCTGCATGGGAATGCTGACAGCCTGCGGTGGAAATAAAACGGAGGTTGTACCGATCGGGGATACGGAGGAGGCAGACCGGGAAGTACCTTATGCAATGTATATCAATCGTGTGGAAGGCGGAAAGGCATCGGTTACGATCTCAAATTATACGGATGAGGAGATTCTGTACGGAACCGATTTTCATCTGCAGAAATATATCGGGAGCGACTGGGTGGATGTGTCGACGTTGGTTCCCAATTATAAGTTTAACGAGGGGGTCTATTCCATTCCGGCGCACAGCAGCGTGGTCACGGATGTCAAATGGGAGTGGCTGTACAGCACGCTGACGGATGGGGAATATATGCTGACGAAGACAGTGCTTGATCCGAAGGAAGACGGAACTTACGATCAGGCAACAATGTATGTGACATTTGTTTTTGGAACGCCGTAGGCGGCAGATGCTGTTTATTTTAAAAATATGACTTGACGGGAGACAATGGTTTTGTTAAAATCTCTGTGTGTCTGATGCGGCGCTTTCCGGCAGAAGGGATCTGTCATAAATGACGGGAATCTGCATATAATAGACATATAAGAGAGATAGGGCGACTTAGCCAAGTGGTAAGGCATGGGACTGCAACTCCCTGATCGTCGGTTCAAATCCGTCAGTCGCCTTTGGGTCAGTAATGGCGTACGAGAAATCGTACGCCTTTTTACATGTTATCCTGTTTTACATCAGAATCAGAAAAAGAAATGACGTTGCGCCGGGGATGCAATGTTTTTCGGAATACAATATATAGTACTTAAGGTATAAGGAAGACCTTGAAAAAAAGACTTCAAATGTATATGATAGAACTATGGAAGAAAGGTCGGTTTTCCGGGGGGGACTGTACTATGGTGCAAAAGATAAAGGATTTTATATTAAAGGACGTGCAGAGTGAGAACGAGACAAAGAAGACGGCGGTTACGCTGCGGATCAGTGCATTGATGCTGTGTCTGTACTTTTTAACCCTGTTTGCTGTATTCTGCGCGATTAAGGATATCCGCTCAGCGGTGATCTGCCTGGTGTGCATAGGATGTTATCTCGCATCCTTTTACACAACTTATCTGAATCATACGAAGTTTGCATCAATATTTTCGCAGACGCTGATGGCGCTATGGATTCTGATTTTTATCTGGGAGTACGGCTGGAACTGCGGTGTACAACATTTTGTGTTTGTGCTTCTGGTTCTCAATTTTACCGTGAGCGCGGGAACGATGGGAATGAAAATCGGCGCTGCGGCACTGGCATGTGCGTACTGTATTTTTCTGTATGCCTATACGAACAGGTATGATCCGGTGACAAATATTTCTGCGGACACCGGTGTTCTCTTTCAGATTATCAATACGCTTGCTATTTTTGGGGAATTGACGGCAATCATGATCGTGTTTACCAAAGATTCGCAGGAGATGGAATACAAGCTTGTAAAATATAATGAGAAGCTGGAACACATGGCGTCCATTGATCCGCTTACCGGCCTGTACAACCGCTGGAGCATGCGGTCGTATCTGGAGAAAATCGTCGGAAAATATGCGTCTGGAGAGATCGGATATGTGTCCGTTGCAATCGGCGACATTGATTTTTTCAAGAAGACAAACGATACCTACGGGCATGATGCCGGGGATATGGTGTTGAAAGAACTGGCAAAAGTCTTTCTGGAGGTAATGGGAAAAGAAGGAAAAGTCTGCCGCTGGGGCGGAGAGGAATTTCTGTTTGTATTTCAGAATAAAAACGGCTATCAGGCGAATGAGGTACTTCACGATATATTGAAGAGAATTCGCGGCATGGGCATTCCTTATCAGAGTGATTGGATTCATGTCACCATGACATTTGGACTGGAGGAGTATAGCGGAGAGAAGGATATGGAAGCGGTCATCCGTGCGGCGGATCAGAAGCTCTATCGCGGAAAAGAAAACGGACGGAACCAGATTGTATATTAAGAAAACACGGGGGAGAATAGACAGATGCTGACAGAAACAATCGCAATACAGGTGGAGGGATCCCTGCCGGGGGCAAGACTCTGTATCTACATTCAGGAAAAAAGCCGGGAGCTTCGGATCAAGGAGCGACCGCTCATTCTGCTGTGTCCGGGAGGAGGATACGAATGGACCTCAGACCGGGAGGCGGAGCCGATGGCAGTGCAGTTTCTCGCAATGGGATACCATGTTGCCGTGCTGCGTTATTCCTGCGCGCCGGCGGTGTTCCCGACAGCGCTTTTAGAGCTGGCGGAGGCGATGAAACTGATCCATGCACACGCTGCGGAATGGGGCGTTAAGGAGGATCAGATTTATGTAGAAGGATGCTCCGCGGGAGGTCATCTCGCGGCAAGTTTAGGCGTATTCTGGCATGAATCCTGGATTTCTGAGAGAGCCGGAGTGACAAATGAGATTCTGCGTCCGGCGGGACTGATTCTCTGCTATCCGGTTATCACGTCCGGCGAATACGCACACAGGGGATCGTTTGAAGCTCTGTTAAAGGGACAGAAGACGGAGGAGATGCTGGAAAAAGTCTCACTGGAGAAGCAGGTGACAGAGCACATGCCGCCGGTATTTTTATGGCACACGTTTACCGATGACTGTGTGCCGGTCGAGAATTCCCTGCTGCTTATCGCAGCGATGCGCAAGGTGAATGTGCCGGTGGAATTTCATATGTATCCGGCAGGCGGACACGGGTTATCCACCTGTACGGAGCAGTCTATGAATGTGGATGGATATGGTGTACAGGAGCAGTGTCAGAGCTGGCTTCCGCTAGTGCGCACCTGGCTGGCAGAAAAAGTGCGTTGCAAAACAGATACAAATGTGTTAGGATAGCAACGGATTAAAATAAGAATGGAGGTGGCAGCATGACTGACGACAGTTGCGGACGAAGTAATCATATTGTCTGTGAGGGAAAAATGAGCGGCAGTCTGCCTGCCATTTTTGATCGAAGAACGATTATTGAGGATATCTTTTTTTCTTATGCTCTGTATTCACAGGCAATATTTCCAGACAACGTAATCAAATCATGCCGAAGACAAGGAGACAGCCGTGCGCTGTCTGTATCAGAATGCCATAAATAGTGTGGTGTTCGTTATTTGCGTGCACATTTTGCCCCGGCGGAATGTGACAACATCGGAAAGGAAATGGTGGCTTGCATGAAAGAGCAGATGACAGAAAAAAAGAAACTGGAAGATGTGACGGAAGTTCAGATGAAATATCAAAAAGAGATCGAGGCGATTGTCCGCGGAATGTCATCCCCGAAGGTGATGCATGACAAACTTCTGGATTATCATGAGAATGATATTGCGGCGGCGCTCGAAGACATGAATCCCACCGAGCGGCAGCGCCTGTACCGCATTCTAAATGCGGAGGAGATCTCGGAGGTTCTCTCCTACATCGATGAGGAGGAGATTCCGTCCTATCTGGAAGAGATGGATATGAAGAAAAAGGCAGCAGTCGTCTCGGAGATGGACGCAGATGAAATTGCCGATCTGCTGCGCCAGATGGACAAAAAAGAACGCGAGACGCTGACGGAGCTGCTCGATGAGGAGGTACGGCATAAGATCGATCTCATCGATTCTTTTGATGAAGAGCAGATTGGAAACCGGATGTCCACCAACTATGTGGAGATTCCGTCTAATGTGACCGTAAAGCAGGCTATGCGCGAGTTGATCCGGCAGGCGGCAGACAATGACAACATATCCACACTTTACATTGTAGATGAGAACCGTATCTTCTGCGGTGCGATCAGTCTGAATGATCTCATCATCGCGCGGGAGGACACGAATCTGGAGGATCTGATCGTGGTGTCCTACCCGTTCGTCTATGCCACGGAGGAGATCGCGGACTGCATCGAATGGATCAAGGATTATTCCGGAGGATTCCATTCCTGTTCTGGACGAGGAGAACCGGATCATCGGAGTCATCACCTCGCAGGACATTGTTGAGGTGGTTGATGACGAGATGGGCGAGGATTACGCCATGCTCGCCGGTCTGACCGCGGAGGAGGATCTGGAGGAGCCGCTAAAAGACAGTATTAAAAAGCGTATGCCGTGGCTGATCGTGCTGCTCGGACTGGGACTGGTCGTGTCCTCCGTCGTGGGGATGTTCGAGCACGTGGTCGCAGAACTGACAATTGTCATGTGCTTTCAGTCGCTGATTCTCGATATGGCGGGAAATGTGGGAACGCAGTCCCTGGCTGTGACGATCCGTGTGTTGATGGATGAAAATCTCACTGCCGGGCAGAAAGTGCACCTGGTCTTTAAGGAAGCACGCGTCGGACTTAGCAACGGTCTGATCCTTGGTATGATGTCAATTATCCTGATCGGGTGTTACATTTACTTTTTCAAGTCCGGCTCCCTGCAGTTCGCCTTTGCGGTGTCCGGCTGTATCGGAGCGGCGCTGATCCTTGCCATGCTGATCTCAAGCCTGGTGGGAACGCTGATCCCGATGTTTTTCCACAAAATTCATATTGATCCTGCCGTTGCATCCGGACCGCTCATCACGACGGTCAATGATCTGGTGGCGGTAGTGACATACTACGGGCTTGCATGGTTCTTTTTGATCGAGATGCTGCACTATTAGTAAAAGGAAATTGCCGCGATAAGTATATCGTGCTTTGCGCTGATAAGTAATATTATTAGAAGACCACACCGTGGGATTTCAGATGGAAATGCAGATGAACATTCGGTTCAAAAAATGTGGCATTTCTAACCGCCCGAATGTCTGCATCCGCGATGATCCGTGTCTTTCCAAGTTTGGAGCACTCCGCGGGTCATGTCCGCATCCCGGAAGACAATTTGTAGGACTTTTGTGTGTGTCCCTTTATGGCACCTCTGAACAAAACATAACCGCGCGAAGCCGATGTCTGAATTGCCATCTGCCATGTTTTTAATAGCAGATGGCAACGAGTTTCGGTTCGCGCGGTTTTATATTGTCTGTGAAGAGGTGCCATTAGGGACACCAGAAAGTCCGCCCATTGTCTCCGGTGTGCCGGACATGCACCCGTCGGATTGTCCAAACGTGGAAGAGACACGGAATCCGATGCAGACATTCAGCCGGAAGAAATGCTCACATTTTTTCTCCAACGAATGTCCATCTGCATTTCCACATGAAATTCCCAAGTGTGTTTCTTATAATATTACTTATCACCCCAAAAGCGGTCTATGCTTATCGCGGCAATTTCTTTTTGCGTTGATGCACGGTTTATTTTACAAGAACCTTGACGAATTTTTTCTTGCCGCGTTTTACGACAAGACCGTCAGCACCGAAGGAATCAGCGCTGTAGGTGGTCTTGATATCGGTGACCTTTGCATCGGCAACGCTTACGCCGCCCTGCTCAACGGCACGTCTTGCATCGGAGCGGGATGGAGCAAGCTCTGTCTTCACGAGAAGTGCAAGGATGTCGAGATCGCCGTCTGCAAAGTCAGCAGCCGAAAGCTCTACGGTCGGCATGTGTGCGGAATCTCCGCCGCCTGCAAAGAGTGCATGGGATGCCTCGCGTGCCTTGGTGGCTTCCTCCTCGCCGTGTACCAGCTTGGTCAGCTCGAAAGCTAAGATTTCTTTTGCCTGGTTTAACTGTGCGCCTTCCCAGCTCTCCATCGCGTCGATCTCCTCGAGCGGAAGGAAGGTCAGCATACGGATGCACTTTAAGACATCGGAGTCAGCCACGTTTCTCCAGTACTGGAAGAAATCGAACGGGGAGGTCTTCTCCGGATCAAGCCATACGGCGCCGGACTGTGTCTTGCCCATCTTTCTTACCCTCGGAATTAAGGAGCAGGTTGATCGTCATGGCGTAAGCGTCTTTTCCGAGCTTACGGCGGATCAGCTCTGTACCGCCGAGCATGTTGCTCCACTGGTCGTCGCCGCCGAACTCCATGTTGCAGCCGTATTTCTGGAATAAGGTGTAGAAATCGTAGCTCTGCATGATCATGTAGTTGAACTCAAGGAAGCTTAAGCCTTTTTCCATACGCTGCTTGTAGCACTCAGCGGTCAGCATGCGGTTTACGGAGAAATGAGCGCCGACCTCGCGCAGAACATCAATGTAATTTAAGTCCATCAGCCAGTCTGCGTTGTTGACCATGAGCGCTTTGCCGTCGGAAAAATCAATAAAGCGGCTCATCTGCTTCTTGAAGCAGTCGCAGTTGTGCTGGATGGTCTCCGGTGTCATCATCTGGCGCATGTCGGTACGGCCGGACGGATCACCGATCATGGCAGTACCGCCGCCGATTAAGGCGATCGGCTTGTTGCCTGCCTGCTGGAGGCGCTTCATTAAGCAGAGCGCCATGAAATGTCCGACATGCAGACTGTCTGCAGTCGGGTCAAACCCAATGTAGAAGGTTGCTTTTCCGTTGTTGATCAGTTCTTTGATCTCTTCTTCGTCTGTTACCTGCGCGATTAAGCCGCGGGCAACTAATTCATCGTATAATGTCATGATGTCAGTTCCTTTCTTTGTGGTTGTATTTGTGGTTGTCTTTTTCTGGCGGCGGTACAACAGCCGGACGGAGCCGGACCTTTGCTGCCGCACAAAAAAACCCCCGTCCTTCAAAAAGGACGAGGGTATAAACTCGTGTTACCACCTTTGTTCACAGACCATTCACATGGTCTGCCTCTGCGAGTGTCCGACAACACTCAGGCGCTTGTAACGTGCGCCGCTACGTCACAGCCTACTATCACATCGCCGCAAAAAGAACGGTCATGCAAATTGGGTGTGAAGCTCGGGGATGTATTCGTAATAAGCTTTCCGTGCACCTCTCATCAGCCGGTTGCTTTCTGTTCGTTCCGCTTATTCTTACTTCTTCCCGTCAAAGCCTGTGTTCTGCTCCGATTAACGCCATTATAGACGCGTCCGCGCGCATTTGTCAACCGGAAAATAAATATTGTGTATAATTGCGAAACTTTTTCCCAATAATACCAGCATAGAAAAAAATAAGAAAAGAGGTAACAACGATGGTATTAAGTGAAAAAGAGACAGCGGCGATCAAGGATCTCCAGACCCAGGAGAAAACCTGCGTGGAGAAGTATTCCCGATACAGCAAGGAGGCGAAGGATCCGGTTCTCGTGAATTTGTTCACCGATCTTCACAAGAAGGAGCAGCAGCATTTTGATTCGCTGGGACAGGTGTTAAACGGTACCGTACCGAACTGCAACTGCAACGACAGCGACGGAAAGAATTATAACCCGACCGCCACCTACTCTCTCGCGGAGTCCGAGGACAAGAAAAACGACTGCTTCCTTGCGACTGACTGTATCGGTACCGAGAAGCTGGTGTCTTCCGAGTATAATACCGACGTGTTTGTGTTTGCAGACCCGGGCGTCCGCAAACTACTCGCAGACATTCAGGTGGAGGAGCAGAATCATGCGGAGATGCTCTATAAGTATAAGACTGTCAACAGCATGTCATAAAGCAGACAAAGTATCATGTATAAGAGAAGTCCCACCTTTGATATAAATTTGTACCTTGAAAACTTAACACGATATGTAAAAACATTGGATTCTCTGGTAAAATGTAGGTAGCATTTTATGAGGTGATCCATATGTCTTTTGTTAAAAATGATAATCAACAGCTCACTGTTTTAGACAGTACTTTTAATCTTACAGAACGTGAAAAACGAATGTTAGAAAAATCATGGGCAAAAACTTTTGCTGACAAAGTTTTTCCTGCTATTGATGAAAACATTTTTTCTGTTCTTTATAGTAAAAAAGCATCCAGACCTAATACTCCGGTCAATGTGATTGTTGGAGCATTGATTCTTAAAGAAGCTCTTAATGTTACTGATGATGAGATTGTTGAAGCTAGGGCGTTTGATATTCGCTATCAGTATGCATTGCACACAACCAGTTTTGGAGAGCAGCCAATTAGTGACAGAACCCTCACCAGGTTTAGAGCAAGAGTTCTTTCTTACGAAACAGAGCATGATGTTGATCTTATTCATGAATGAGGGGTCAGGAGAGTTGAGAGTGTCGAGGGCACTTTTTTTATGTCAGTGGTCTGGTGCTTTTTCCCTGGATGATAACAGGAAGCGTTGTATAGCTTTGGATGAGAAGCTCCGGGTTCTGAAGCTTACGGATCATCATGGAGCCTGCCTGCACACCGGTATATCATAGACATTGATATCTACAATGGTAAGCTGTGGGTCGATGATGCTGGAATATGGGTAGACGTCAAAGGTAAGTATGGCAATGTCATCCGGGATGGAAAGCTGCCGGTCTTTGACTGCCTGGATGACACCTAATGCGAGGGTGTTATTTTCACATACAATAGCGCGAGGCGGTACAGGCTGTGTCAGCATATCAGAAGTAACAGAATAAGTGTGCTGCCAACTGGAATCGGTATTTCCGATACGGGCAGCCGGAATGTGAAAAAGCCTCTGTCTAACATGCCTGCCATAAATCCTTTTTGACGCTGGGCAGAAATATAATCGGTTTTGCGCTCTCCGATAAAGGCAACATCTGTATAACCACAGGCTATCATGTGGGCAGCGGCATATTCACCGGCAAGGGCGTGGTTGGTATCTACCCAGCATAAGCAGCTTTCAAAACTCGGATGCCCAATGATAATGTGTGGAAAGCCTGCATCCAGAATAAGATTTGCAATTTCTTTATTAATGGCAGAGCCGTGGATGATAAGACCATCGGAGGAACGGCTTTTGATAACTTCGCTGACTTTTTCTCCGGGATAGTGCTCTTCAGAAGTGTTGACAAGCGTTAGGGAATAGTTGTTTTCGGACAAGGTATGGTGTACGCCGCACATAATGTCAAACATATGCGGATTCCGATAAGCAGTATCTTTCTCCAGATTGGTAAGATAGACAATATTGGAAGTAGCACCTTTTGCAAAGCTTACAGCCCGGGAGTTAGGGGTATAATGAAGCTTTTCAATTGCTGCATGAACCTTTTCCACAGTGGCTGGGGATATGGTGGTCCAGTGATTTAAAACTTTAGAAACAGTGGATTTGGAAACACCGGCTTCATTGGCAACATCATTGATGGTAACAGACATAAAATACCTCCTAAAAAATGTATAAATTTACAAATACAATATAGCGGTTTCCTAACAAAGTCAATCGTTTTTGACAAATAAACGTTGTAAACAATGGGAAAAAAGTGATAGATATAGACTTAGCAAGAGGAACAAATTGCATGAAAAAAAGAAAATAAAAGAAAACGGTTTCCTAAAGAAACCGGAAAACGGAGGTATTTTATGAAGAAAAGGGTGTTGAGTCTGTTGCTCTGTACTGCAATGACAATCGGCGCATTATCCGGTTGTGGAAAAGATGCAGGAAAAGACGAAGGAAAGACTACAGAAGTACTTGGAAATGATGGGGGATGAAATGACAGAAGTAAAAATCTGGCACGATGGGGATGAGAATATCATGCAGACCATTGCAGATTGTGCGAATGAGAAACTGGCAGAGGATAATATCAAGGTTACCTTTGAAAAGAAGAGTGGTCTGACCGACCAGCTTCAGTTATATGGAAATGATGAATCCAACGGACCGGATATGTACCTTTATGCACATGATTCATTGGGAACATTTGCAGAAATGGGAATTTTAGCTCCGATTACGGATGTTATCAGTGAGGATGTAATGGCAGATCTATTACCAATGACCGTAGAAGCAGGTAATTATAAGGATACCCAGTACCTGCTGCCGGTTTATTATGAGACATTGCTCTTTATGTATAATAAGGCAAAATGGGAAGGTGATGTGCCGGAAACAACAGATGAACTGTATGATTATATGGTAGCACATACCGATGTGGATGCAGGAACTTATGCACTGGTAAATCAGCATTCTACCGCATACAATGTGGCACCGGTGATCAATGGTTTTGGTGGATATATTATTGATAAAGATGCAGATCCTGGATTAAATAAACAGGAAACCAAAAGGATGCTATCGCGTACAATCAGAAATTTGCAGCATTGAGGCAGATGGAGATTACAACACAGTAACTGCATTATTCAATGAAGGCCAGGCAGCAGCAATCATCGGTGGACCATGGCTGGTATCCGGAATCAAGGCGGCGGGCATTGACCTTGGTATTAAATCCTTAGCGGATTTTAAACTTCCGAATGGAAACGGACTGGCACCATATTCTGGGTGTACAGAGCATTGGTGTCTTAAAATATGCAGCAGAAAATAAGAAAGAAGCAATTGCAAAAGCATTAGAGACAATTGCAAGCCCGGAAGTAGGTATTGCACTGGCGAATAAATCAAACTGTGCACCGGCAAACAGCAAAGCATATGATGATGCAGATGTTGCTGCAAATGAGATGATTATGGCAATGAAAGCAACGGCAGAAACTGCACAGCCTATGCCAAAACATCCCGCAGATGAGCGTTATGTGGGGACCGGCAGAAGCATTTTGGCGGCAGTCAACAAATCCGGGGAAGATATTGACACTGCAGCAGAAACTTATCAGCAGGAGGCATTGGATGCCATTGCTGATATGCAGTAAGAAGGAGTTTATTTAGAAGCAATAAAGAGGAAAATCAGGAAGAGAAGTGTGTATATGAAGATCAAACGGAAATTAACACCATGGTTCTTTACAGTATGCCGGCGCTGATATTGATTGGAATGGTTATTGTATTCCCAATTATTTATACGGGTTATATATCACTGACCAATATGAATTCTTTTTCACTGGTCAAATTATGATTTTATCGGACTATCCAACTATAGCAGGGCATTCTTAAAAGGCAGACTCCGGTTTCCTTGGAGCACTGTTTACAACATTACTTTGGACCGCATTAAATATGGTGATACAGGTAGTTGTGGCATATTTTATTGCATTGGGATTTCAAGGAGAAGATTTCAAGGGAAAACGTGTATACAAGACCCTTTTGATGTTTCCGTGGGCAATGCCTGCATATGTGTCCATTCTTTTGTGGAGAGTAGGCATTTATAACACAGAGTTTGGTCTTCTGAATAAGATTCTGGTGGCACTTGGCTTTGGAAAGGTAAATTTCCTTTCCACCAATGTGCCGGCATTTCTCTCCTGTATGACCTTAAACCTGTGGATGGCATTGCCGTTTATGATTATGATGATAGACGGTGCACTGTCCAGCATTGACCGCAGCTATTATGAAAGCGCAGAACTGGATGGAGCAGGTTTCTGGTCAAAGAACATCCATATTACCGTTCCGGCAATGAAAGGAATTATTGCACCGGCGGTTATTATGACGACATTTACCACATTTAAGCAGTTTGATATCGTATATCTTCTTACGATGCAGAAGGGAGCATATTCAGGAGCAACCTTACAAACCGTAATTACCCTATGCACAGCAGAATGCGTTTGTTTCAAATAACTATGGGCTGTCCTCTGCGGTATCCATGATTATCTTTTTCCTCATCATGGTATTTTCGCTGTTTACCAATCGAGGGGTAAAGGAGGAAAATTATGACTAAGAAAAAGAGAAAAACAGATTTTACAGCGTAGTGGATTACATATTTTTTATATTATACTGTGTCTGCTGGCACTGGTGCCGATTTTATATGCGTTGAATCTTTCCTTTGAAAGGGGAAGTGGAGCATTGTCCTCTGGATTATCTTTGTTTCCAAAGGAATTTACACTGGATAATTATAAAAATATACTGACGCAGAAGCCGTTTTTGCGGTGGTTTTATAACTCTGCCGTATTAAGCTTCTTTACAATGGTCATTGCTATCGGATTTGCCGTGGTGTCATCTTATGCATTTTCAAGATACCGTTTTAAAGGAAGAAATGGCATTTTAAAATTACTGCTTCTCTTAAATGCATTCCCACAGATCCTGTCCATGTTTGCATTATTCCGTCTTTTAAAACAGATGAATATGCTGGACACGAAACTGGGACTGGTGATTATTTATGCGGGAAGCATGTGCATCTTCTCTATCTGGAATATGAAGGGGTATTTTGATACCATTCCGGTAGAAATTGAAGAAGCATCGAAAATTGACGGTGCATCGGATTTCCAGCTGCTGTGGAAGGTAGTAATGCCGCTGGCTCGTCCGGCAATCATTGTAACTTCTGTGATGGTACTTATTTTTGTATGGAATGAATATCTGTTTTCCACAACATTTCTACTGAATGAAAACAGTTATACACTGGCAGGTGGATTATATCAGTTACAGTCCAGCGATTACACCAGAAGCTGGGGAATGTTTTCCGCAGCCGCTATCCTGGTATCTGTTCCAGTGCTGATTATTTTCTTCTGTATACAAAAGTATATGGTATCCGGTCTTACTGCAGGTGGTGTGAAAGGATAGAAATAAAATGGAAAAAGAAGCAATTTTGCATATTCCACTGTCACAATTTGCCTTTGCAGAAAAAAGAAGACCGGTTGGTAATAAGAATCCGTTGTAAAAGGACGATTTAAAACGGTGCGTGCTGTATTAGGGGAGACCGGGTGGCGATGGAAGAGCCACTTCCGGTGAAACAAAGTGAAATGGAACATGTGGCATCCGATATGCTTTATGATTATTATGAAGTTAAGATTACATCTCCGTATACCAGGGTATGCTATTATTTCCGGTTAGAGGACGATACAGAAAGCCTTTATTATTATGGAAGAGGATTTGCAGAGAAACTGTCCTGTGGCAGAGCAGAATATTTTCAGTTTCCATATATTCGAAGAGAGGATATTTTAGATATCCCGGAGTGGGCAGAAGACATTGTTATGTATCATATTTTCCCGGACAGTTTTGCAAATGACAGACGGGAACTGAAGGAAAAAGCGACAAGGCATATGCTTTTGCCGGATAAAAAAAGCGACAGCAATGGAAAAATTTTACCGGACCGGATTTGCAAGAATCATCTGGGTGGTACACTGAAAGGAATTTGTGAAAACCTTGACTATATCGAAAAGCTTGGAATTAACTGCATTTATCTGAATCCGATTTTGAAGCGGCGTCTTATCATAAATATGATACCATTGATTATTTTGAAATCGACCCCTGTCTTGGAAATAAAGTGGATTTAAAAGAACTGTGCAGCAGTGCCACAAGAGAGGAATCCGTGTTATTTTAGATGGTGTATTTAATCATTGTGGAGCAGATTTCTTTGCATTCGGGATGTGCGGCAGAAGGAAAAGCATCAAGATATTATAACTGGTTTTATTATCTGCCGGAAACGATACAGTACGCTGATCCGCCGGATTATGAGGCGTTTGCCTATGTAAAGGAAATGCCAAAGCTTAATACCGGAAATCCTGAAGTGGTGGAGTACCTTTTGCAATGTTGGAACTTACTGGATTCGGGAAGCAGACATTGATGGCTGGCGCTTGGATGTGGCAAAATGAAATCAATCATGAATTCTGGAGAACCTTCCGTCATGCGGTGAGAGCAGTAAAAGAGGATTTATTTCTAATAGGCGAAATCTGCTGGGAAGAAGCAGGCATCTGGCTTCAGGGAGACCAGTTTGATTCTACGATGAATTATACTTTTTT
>VOFG01002167.1_pt1 | contig 28855 bp, 46 predicted proteins | sample 5384171 | NCBI WGS metagenome assembly VOFG01 (sample SAMN12384726, study PRJNA508395) | human gut metagenome | isolation source: healthy gut F | host: Homo sapiens
GCATGAAGTAATGAAACCAAGCACAGAAACATGGATAGCAATAGATACTTTCTCATTGTTTTTATTTTATGTTATATCATATTATTTGAAAGATTTATGCAAAGATAAAACTTCTATCTAAAGTCCATATTGAAATCTCATTGTTTTTCCCGGAACATATCAATCATATCTTCATTATTACATTATCTATATGTCTCCCATGGTAACCTGATACCTTCATTGAACTGGTTATTCAGCTCCAGACACCATATGTTTCCCCATACAGGTGAAGCTATTTTCTGAGAAATACAGAGAGCCGACATAAAATACTGTCGGCTCATTAAACTCACTAAAGCATCTGGCGGATATAAGGTAACAATTATCTTTTGAGCATGAACTCCGGCTTATCTTTCTTGGTTTACTAATGCACCAACGGAATTCACTAATTTTAATGTCGTACAGCCATACGGTATCAGTGTTATCTCTTCTACAGGACAATTACTCCTGCAAATAGAAAAGGAATGGGTCCTGCCATCTCATTATAAAGCTTCCAGTAAGGGATTTCTTTGGCTTTTACTTTAATCTGAACAGGAGCATTTTCTACATTCCAGGGGTAAGTCTCTTTCTGCTTTTCAGGATCGACTGTCACCGTGAAATGCTCGGCTATCTTATTCCGGTCAAAAGAAAGGATACCATAATTCCATTTATCGGGGAGAAGTCACTTCATAGTAATATTTTCCGAAACGGGGAACTTCCGCCTCCGGAAACTCTTTCTTTTGCCAGTCTTCCCGCATCTTCAATCCATAAACCAGCGGACCGCGTTCCACCGCTACAGAATTTCGAACCAGCTGCTCGTAGACACCTTCATCGGGAGATGTAATAATACACGATCTTCATTCTTCCATGCACGTTTCAGTACAGCTACCGTATTTCCTTTTTGCGGTCATCTGCTGCACTCCGTTTACACTGATTACAGCCTCGTCACACCATCCCGGTATCCGCAGATGAAATGGAAACTCAAGAGTTTTCGTCTTATCCGCCTTGTCCGGGAAACTGACTGTAAACTGTATCTTATCGTCCATAGGATAGAATGTATCTTCCACAATCCTGATTCTGCTACCCCTCTCCCACTTTCATCGTAACTTCAGAAGGAGAATAAGCCAAAGCAGCAATACCCTGATCCGACGTAGCAAACCAAAGACTCTGTGTAAACTTTGGCCACCCCTGATGCATATTAGAAAACAACAGGGATATCCGGTCAACGAACCGAATATAATGTCCGTACCATCATGAAAGGCATCTTCATAGAATTATGAACCGCCCGCGTTATCTTTTACCTGATTGGCCTGCTGGAAATATTGTTTATGCATGAAATCGTCCGATATCTGCGTGGAAGCGCATTAAAGGCTATCTTTTTCCAGATGGTCCGCAAAAGACAAGTCGCCGGTAATCTCCATCATCTTCTCAGCGAAAACATCATCTCCACTGTCGAACAAAGCTCGGAGCCTTGTGTAGGAACATTGCCGTGCAACCCTTCATCCCTCCGTACATACCTTGCGGCTGTCCGTTATAATGACGGAGATCGGCAAAGGCTTTCTTTACTGCCTCCAGATATTTTTATCGGGATCCTGCTGATAATAAATAACAGGTTCTTTGATTCCCTGAGCCAGATTCACGCAATGGATGCTGTTCTTACGGGGAAAGGTCGTTCCGATGGAGGAACATATCGACAAAGTTATAACTCTGCTGATGCAATAGTTTCCCTAAATCGAGCAAGAAAGAATCTCCGGTGATATTATAGAGCCAGTAAAACGGCCCAGGTTATCGCAGGCACGGAATTCCGCCCAGAATGTCCAATTCCCCAAAGGAGTGAAAGGCAGCGTTGACAACTGATATCGAAAGTATTTCGTCATAAAATCAATGACTCGTTCGTCTCCGGTTGCCGAATAATATTGCTGCATGATTTTAAGGACAACCATTCTCGGCCACCAGTCAGATGAATTGTCACGCTGAAGGCCGAACTCGGGGCTGTAGTCTTTGGCAGGTCCGGAAGAAACCGTCTTCGCGCTGGCTTACCAGGCTCCATTCGATCCACGGCTGAATCTTCGCCTTCATCTCTTTATCATCCAAGATATATGCTAGTGGCAACAATCCGTCAATCCAGTAAGGTCCTCTCTCCCACTGGTCACCGTCTCCTCCCAACCAACCGTTTCAGTGCACCCATGACTTCCGGATACAGTACATCCATCTGACTGGAAGCACCGTTCCGCTGTCGTTGTAACATTTCCAACAACCATCCTCTAGCTTTTATACTTCCTAACGGCAGTTCCATATAGGGCTTGCGTACCAATGGATATCTGTTGTTTGAGTAACATTCCGAAGCGTGCAATGTCCGGATATGGCTACACAAAATGACAGCACCAATAATCAATAGTAGTTTCTTTTTCATTAGTATTCTTACTTTATCAGCGTATTGATATTCACAAATATAAGCCAATATATTTAAAGAAGGCTTATAAAGCCTTCTTTAATCCTTCCCATTTCACTGTCCACGAACCGTCCTGCGGAAAACCGGGTGCATGAACATCAGGTGCACCGTCCCATCCTGCCGCCATCATGGCTACGGCATATAACAAACCGCCATTGCCTGGAAAGTAAGGGAAAGGAGCCCTGCCACCACCGACAAATCCATGATCTTCGAAAGCAAACTCCGTAGCATAACTCAACAGATAGTCCAATGCTTTTTCCGGTTTTGCCCAATCGTGCCGCAGTCATCGCTAGCATCGGGGAAATCCCCATCCCCATGTTTCATGAAACTTCCATACCTGTTCTACCTTATCTAGTGTCCGCTGCATGGTCGGAATATCCACTGCGTCTCGGGAAGCATTCCGTATGCGCCTATCAAAGCGGTATGTTCAAAGTTATACTTGGTCCACATATCCGTGATATTCTCCCAAGAGACGTATACACCATCCTTGACCGGCAATGCAGATAGTTTCGTTCTGACTTTCTCATATTCCGGATTCGCTTTCACCTTCAAACGTTTAGCCCAGTCTTGCGCGATTCTTAATCCCGTCAGCCAGTAACTCAACTCGAATGTTGGATTGTAAGTAATCCTCGGATCACAGTTTTCGGATACTACTTGCAAAAGGATAGCCTAAGATATATCGCCCTCTTTCTTGTTATAATAGGCATAAGAAGCCATGAAATCGGCTGTTTCAAAAACAATGTTCTTCCACTTATCCAGTGTCTCCTGTGTCGGATAAGAACGATAATCCAGTTCTGCAAAGAAAATAGCATGCGGCTGTTGCCAGATTAGCAGCGGACACGTTTCATCAGGCCATCCCCACCAAGTACGGCCACCGATCGTTTTAGGCCAGCGTACACCTTTGTATCCCTGCGCTTTCGCCGACTTCTTGTAAGTCTTCAGGTTATCCGGATACACTTCCATCATCTGATCCATCAACGGCCAGCGATCCCACAAAGCATAATGTGCACAATGCCACCAAATCATTTCATGATGGTATTTACCGTACCATCCATTATTCACCAGTCCGCTTTCCTGTGGAGGAAGAGAGCCGGCTTCATTCACCGCCATTATATACTGCGAGAGCACAATTCTTCTTTCCAGTTCTTTCCAACGGGGATCTTTACTTTCCGACAAATCAATAGCACCGCCACCTTGCCAGAAATCTGCCCAATGCTTAACACTCGCCAGTTCTGTCTGCGCAAAGGTAGGAAGCGGTGAATTGTCCATTTTCCTTATCAAAACAAACAATAAAACAAATTTCATTAGCATCTGTCACAGGCATCACCTCATATCGATGAGCCTTTACTTTTTTAAAATCTACATTCTGGTCCCATGACATTTCTCACATCATAACGGGTAGCATCCATTGTGCGCTGAAAACAAACTTGCTTGCCATTTACAGTCTCAGCAGTTTGGTGCTTATCTGGCTGTCCCCAGTCTGCACCACTACCAAACTCATTTAAACTGGCATAAGGAAAATCAAGAAAAACACCGATAGAGCCTTCTGCTATCTTCCTTGACTTGATACGAACGGCAATTGCATCTTTTGTTGGATGACCGATAGTCGTCACCGTCACAGGTTCACTAGATATACTAAAAGTGCTGGTCGATATCCCGCTCCACAGATCCAGCACCTGTTCTGGACTCTGCAAATCATTTAATGAAGCAAGAGAACCACTTTTCTTTTTCAGAATGAGCCCGACACGTCCCAAATGGATTCTATGAGGATTCTGAACCATCCAATTTCTCAAATTCTGCTGTTCAGGGTTTAGTACATCATAGCGCACCATCCTTCCTTGTGTATCCCATTCCTGTCCTTTAAAATCTTCCGGTCTTTGTCCGTCTGGGTAGGAAACTGATGCCATCCCCAGTTGGACATTGTGTTAGCACCATTGGAAAAAGTTTGCAGACCGGTTATATCAAAGCCAAATGCAAACTCACCGTTACCGACCTGCGTGGGTCCATACAGGTTACGATCCTTAATCAATAAGTTATGTCTCGTCACAAGTGCTTTTCGATTTATTTTCCCCGATGCTGTTTGTGCATTAGCCACCATCATGGGATAACCCAATAATACAAATAATAATAAGGAATATACCCTACCGTGAGGAAATAAAGTTTTATTTCTCATACAAAATAAATTAGATAATTATTAAATTATAAATATAGACAACATAATAAGAAGTTCCTATTAAAAGAAACGCAAAAGTTTTTTTTTTGCCCCCAACTTTTTCTTCTTTTTCATGGGGATAAATAAAACGTTCTGCGTTTATCAAATAAAAGCGTTCCGATAATGAAGAATGACATATCTATATTTAGAGACATGAAGATGCTGAATGACGAGAAATTCATTCTGTGGTATCTGAATCCGTCCAAAAGAGCTGGATAGACACTGGCAAACATGGATGGAAAAGAACCCAGATCAGACAGTGAAGATGGAACAGACGAAAGAAATTGTCTCTTCCATCCGTCTGAATGACGATAAAATGCCAGAAAATGAGCGTCACCAATTACAGGCCCGCATTCTGTGTAGTATTAGAAAAACAAGAATAACACATGAATGATTATCCATCAACATACAGATAATGAGATACTATGCATTAATCGCCATTTTAAAGTTTTTCAATTGGATTTCAAAGTATATTTTCAATGGTAAGTATTAGACGACAAGATATAGGATGCAACGTTTATAATTTATTTATTAAATCTAATTTATTTATGAAACAGGAAAAAGCTAAAAACAATAGGCAAAGTCTGATTTGTCTGCTAATTTGCTCTTCGATGAATTTCGTTTTTGCTTCTTGTCAAGATGACAAGAGAGCCCCAGAGGTTTATGACCCTTAGATCTCGTAGCATTCACAATATTCACCCTGACTAAAAGGGTACACTCACTCCTCTACGCCTATGGTAGCAATTTGGGAAATGATATATCTGAAATCCATACAAGTATCTGAGAACAGAGCGTCAAAGCAAGAAAATAAATCTATCAGAAAAATAAATCTATTAAATTAAAAATGAATCAAATGAAGGTATCTAAAACAAATCAGTACAGTTATATATTAAAACTGAAAAAGGCTATTATTTGTTTGATATTAGTAATTCCACTAAGCTTTTTTATCAGTTGTTCAGAAGATGATGGCGAACCAGAACCATTCCAGGAACCGTCTTATACCAGTCCGGCTTCAGTAAGAATTAGAAGTAATGTTGCCAATGTACCCTCTACTGGAATCATCACGGCTCAATACACAGATGCTCCTTTAGGTTCGGACATCAGTAAAATCTTAGATGGCGACATTCATACAAAAATTCATCACTTCTTATAATAAGTTCTATATTCTATGGGAAGGAGATGAGGAAATAGCAATCAACTATTATGCACTAACATCTGCCGATGATACTCCTGAAAAGGATCCTAAATCATGGATTTTTACGGATCGACTAATGGCAAAGAATGGACTCATATCGACCAGCAAACAGATCAGGTATTTTCTCAACGACAAGAAGAGCGGAAATATCAATGTAAAAAAATACAACTGCTTACAAATATTATAAACTGGAAATACAGAGTAATAATGGAGGCAGTGATACCCAAATAGCGGAACTGATTCTGAAAAAAGCAGCAATCGATATTGATTTTTGGAACATTAATATGCCGGCAGCCGGCACATTAACTTCTGAATTCGTTGATTTTCCTCAAGGAACCGAACTTAATTATCTCCTTGACAACAATGCAAACCACTAGATTCATCATGCCGCATAATAATTTCTATATTATGTGGTCAGGGACACAGAAAGCGATCGCTAAACATTATACTTTGACATCAGCCCATGACTCTCCGGAAAAGACCCTAAATCATGGGTGCTCTACGGATCGGATAATAGTGAGGACTGGACTCCTATTGATACTCAACAAAACCAAATATTTACGAAAAGGAGAGAGAAAAAGAGTATCATCTTAGTAATCAGACAGAATACAAATATTACAAACTAGAAATTAAGGAGAATAGAGGAGGTCCTTCTACCCAAATTGCCGAATGGCACTTACATGGATACATCAATTGCAGCGACTTAGAAGCACGCAATACCGGACAAACATTCAGCAGTTTAACACCGATGGGGCATCACTTCGTAAACAAACCGGAAACAACTGAAGAAATCAGAACATGGCTCAACACAGCCGAGAATGAGCCAACAATTACTGATGGTGAAGGCAGGTTTCAGTGGGTAGCACATGATGTTACTTTATACCCTTTTGGGAAACCGCTACCTGCTGATATAAACCAACGCGGCATTGGAAACTGTTGTGCAGTTGCTGCTTTAGCAGCTATGGCATACGTACATCCCGACTTTATACAATCTATCATCAAGGATAATGGCGACAAAACTTATACAATCTCCATGTTCGACCCAAAAGGAGAACCAATAAAGGTTGCTGTCACTTCCAAATTCCTTTCTGACGAACAAGGAGAAAGTTTCACGTCTTGTGGCAAATCGTTCGTACACAATTGGGGAACAGTACTAGAAAAAGCTATTATGAAATACAGACACGTATATTGGGGAAATTATAATCTTGGAGGAATCCCACAGCAAGAAGTAACTCCGATGTTTACTGGAAACGGTTACGTATTCTGTTTCTCACCTGGTACGCTGACAAGTGAAGAGTTGACAAGAATGGTTAGAGCAGGACTTGCACAAGGATATTTCGTAACAGGAGGGTTCAATCAAGTTAATAGTATCGGAAACCAAGGAACAGTAACTGGACACTGCTTTAGCGGCATGTATTCGACAGACCCATTTGCGTTATTCTCCATGCGTAATCCGTGGGGAGGTGATGGAGAAAAAGACGGTGTGTTAAACATACCCAATGACTGGGTCATTCCGCCGACTATTGACATCATGATTATGCACCCGGGAAAAGCTATGGAAAATCGTTACGGGATATTCGAAGCCTATATACCTCCTCGTTGGTAACCTACACTTCAAAAGGAATTGAGTCCACTTATAAAAAGTCAATAATAGAATTCTCTCCACGATTTCTAACATGCAAAGACTTTTTCAAGTGGACTCAACTTCATTTAAATATAACATAAACTTTAAAAGATCAAAATTTTCTATTATCACCTCAAAACGCATATAAAACTTAAAGCGATACTTTAGACATTGTAAAACATAGCTTTAGCCTAAGTAAAACGGTGCTTTTCAAAAAAATCAAAGAGTTTGTTTGAACCATTTAGCGTCTTTCATAGAAATATCCCAATGTTTGTTTCAAATTATAAAGACGAAAAATCGGAGCAAGGTGAAAAGTGAAATATTTATTGTTTAACCATTCTTTTCACAGGACATATTGCAGAGAAAGTTAAACTATTAGTAGACAAAGAATGGGGCCGTCTACTAACAAGTCCCTAAAATGAAAATCGAGGTTGTGTCAAAATGCTGATACAACCTTTTTTTATTCGCAAAGCCCAGCCTTTCCCAAGCCGGGCTTTGTTATTACCCAAAGTTTATGTAACTTTAGGCATAAAGTTTTTCGTTATGGCAAAGTTACATTTTCGTCCTTACATTCCCAACCAAACCGTTCTTTTTTCACAAAGAATTGATGAAAACATAGCTGCGGACGATCCGGTCCGCATAGTCAATGCAGTTGTTGATAATCTCAATCTTGATAAATTCAAGAAGCTTTATAAAAAAACGGGCCGCTCCGCTTATCATCCTAAAATGATGCTCAAGGTAATTATTTACGCTTACATGAATAATATCTATTCCTGCCGTAAAATAGAGAAGCTTCTTTTTCGTGACATTCATTATATCTGGCTTGCCAGTCATGAGCATCAGGATTTCATAACCATCAACCATTTCCGTAACCGTGTAAAGGAGGAAATTAACAACGTCTTCACGCAGTTGGTTCTTGTCCTTGCCGACAAGGGTTTCATCAGTCTTGACGTAGAGTATATCGACGGCACCAAGATTGAATCCAAGGCCAACAAATATACTTTTGCCTGACGTAAGACCGTCGAAAAAAGAACCGTACAAGGTTGCTGAATAAGATCCGCATCCTTCTGGAGCAGGTGGATGGAGCCATTGTACAGGAGAATCCTGCCAAAGACACATCCGTGAAGTTGACTCCTTCCATGCTCTCCGGCATAGTGAATGAACTTAAAGAAGTCCTTGAGAACGCAATAATACCTATTCCAAGACCGATCCTGATGCCACATTCATGTGTATGAAAGAAGACGCTATGAAGAACGGCAGACCAAACCTGGATATAATTTACAACAGGTACTGAAAACCAATTCATCATAGACTTCCAGTTGTTTCCCACCCCCACCGACACACTGCCCCTGATTCCTTTCTTCCACTCCTTCCAGCATCGCTATAACCGCTTACAGGGTATCGGTGTGGCAGACTCCGATTACGGCTCGAAAGAAAATTACCGGTTCATGCAGGAAAACGGGATAGAAGCCTTTGTCAAGTACAACTACTTCCATAAAGAGCAGTGTCCCCGTTATACTCCCAACCCGTTCCATGCGAAAAGTCTCCATTATAATGCGAGGGAGGATTATTACGTTTGTCCGATGGGGCAACATATGAACCGCATAGGAACCAAACGTGACAAAACAGCGAGCGGATACATCACCGAAAGTGCCCGGTATAAAGCAAAAGATGCGAAGGCTGTCCTTTGCGTGGTAGTTGCTTTAAAGCACGGGGAACCGTATTATAGAAGTCAACCACCGGTTAAAACAATACAAACGGCAGGCACGGGAAAAGTTGCTCTCGGAAGAAGGAGCCAGGCATAGGGGCAGGCGGTATATAGAACCGGAAGCTGTTTTCGGACAAATGAAATACAACATGGCATACAAGAGGTTCCGGCATGTGGGGAAAAGACAAGGTTACAATGGACTTTGCTTTCTTTGCTATAGCGTTTAATATCAAAAGATGTGCGCAAAACTGGAAAAGGCAGGAAAGGACTTCATTACACTTACTAAATCTATGTTTATTGGGTTATTTATAACCCGATACAACAGGAATATAGCAACTTGTTACCAAATGAATGAGAAAAAAGCTGCATAGTCAAAAGGAAATATACGAAAACTGTAAATCATGAAAAAAGGTTGTGCCAGCATTTTGACACAACCTCGAAATCATTAAAAAAAGAGACTTGCTAGACAGTTCCATTAACCAACCTCACTTCTACTCTTTTTCTTGGATCATCAATGAATAAACGGGTGCTTACATTCCACTTATGAATACTCATCGATTAAAAGAATCCTTTCTCTTTTTAATCTACAAATAAACCTGCACATGCAGCATTATCTCCCCGTACCTGATTGATACGAATACGCACCGGCTCATTTAATTCAAAAAGTTACATAACATCCCATTCCATAAGACCGAACCATATGTACTGGAGTTAGAATCTTCTTACTATTGAGATTAAAAACTTCAATCGCACTCCGTCGTCCTCTACGTTCCCAATCCACCAGATAAAGCGACAGTTTATAAGGCACATTCGTATTGTAATCCAAATCAATAGTCATCGTTTGCAGGCAAGCCAATGGATCCTTGGTATGAATAACGCCCAAACGCCGGGTATTATCCCCATCCCTATCTGAGACTAACGAACGAACATCGTTTTCACTATTCTTATATAAACAGTCACCATTCTTGTAAAGAACTATACTAGTGCAATTTTCCGGCAAGCGCATCCGATGTGTTCCTCACGATCATAATTGAACAATGCATATCCCTTCGAACCATACTTCCCTTTCCAATTACCTTGAGTAATGGTATCTTCTTTCACTGTAGAAGCGGAATAACGATACACGATAGGCTCCTGAACAACTGGACTTTCAATCGCCCCCACATAACGGAAAGCAAACCGATGCTTACCCGCCGATAGTTTAGGAAGCGAAACATGGGTAGATCCTACTTTACTGAAAGATACTTCCTTTCCATCTATTAATACCTGTGTAATACGACTTCCCATCGTAGGAAGCTGCAATTCCGCTTGCGTTCCTACAGGAATCGTCAACTGCCCCACACCCTTCTCAACGTCTATTTGGAAGTCTATATTCCCTTTAGGAGTAGGCACGGCTCCCCGAACTGCCATCAATGAATCGACCAAATGTGGACGTACCTGAAACAATTCAAACCCAGGAGTAAGTGGTTTGATACCTAAGATTTCTTCACTCAGCCATTTAGCTACTCCCGCACTCCACGGATGAGTAAAGCTGGTATATCCACATTGATTATTGACTGGAGCATCATTTTCAGCCAACTTATACAGATTCCACGAAGGGCGAAACACTTCAAAAAAGTAGTAGCTCCATAACGGAGTTGCCCTCCCCAACAATCATCGATTGTATTGAGTGCTTCTCCATAACGGTTCATCTTTCCCATAGCCGAAATCACAAAATACTGGTTGAATGGAGAATAAGAAACACGCTGCAAACGGTCGGAGAATGATTCCTTCCAAATTTCAGGATATTCTTCACAAGCAACGACCTGCGCGTTAACAGCATCTGATGCAGCAAAAATGCCCAATCCACGATACCACTCCGGCTGACAACGCATTTGCGCAGTCTGTTCTTCTGCATAGTTTCTGAATTTATCAGCCAATTCCTTTTTACCCCTTTTCTCCATCACATCAGCAAATGATCTCCAGGTACGGATAGAAAGAGCACGATAAGCAACTTGCGATTCACGTATATCGGGATGTTCAAATCCTCCCAAACGTTCATCCCAACCAAAAAAAGTAACCGAAAGTTTCTCTTTGGTATGTCCATAAGCCATTTCCAACTTACGACAAGCATTCTGTGTCAAATCATCCAGCGTTTTGACATCCCCAGTATACATGTAATAATCGACCAAACTTTCCACCCAATAGAGTGAGTAACTGATTATTCCATTGTATTGTTCGGCTGTATTATAAATATTCTTCCGTATAAAATCATAATTGCCGAATGCTACCAAGGTTGCAGCTTGTGAAGTATGAGCATCCCCTGTCCAGGAATGTCGGTCTCCCCTGATCTATTAATATAGCCCCAAAATAATCTTTTCATCAAGTTCAACCGTACGGTATAGGCAGCCGTATACCAAATACGGTTCAGCAAAGCATTATCACTAAAGAAACTACCCTCATAATTCACAGGTTTCGTTTGGCAAACAAGTCTTACATTTTTAATAGAAACAGGATGTCCTACCTTCTTTAGATGAATCCAAGCATAACGAACGCCCTCATATAGTTGATGATTTAATTCGAGCCGATAAGTATTCCCATACCTTTTAGGACGACTCGTTTTACGAGGATGTGCCGGACCCCAATTAAACACACCCGGTTCATTAAACTCACTAATGCTACTTTCTACATCCGCTCCTTTCAAATCATCACACTCGAATTCTAGCCAAGCAGCATTCACCTGTCCAAAGTCAAACATCAAATCGCAATCTTTGCTCACAACAATACGTTTACCTTGTTTACTCCAAGTAGCCACATTTTGAGGAGTGCTAGTAACTGTTTGAGGAGTAAGTGTATAAATTTCCAAACCATCATCCGCTGAAAGCTGTTTCCAGCGGACATTAATAAGAGGGTCCGGTGAAAAAGTAACTTTCTCCCCTACCGCTTTCCCCTTCAAGGCAGGATAGGGTTGCTCTAATTTACGAATAACCGTGTCAGCAGAATAACTCAATGAAGCATATCTTTCAGAAGAAAATGCAACCGTCTCTAACGAAAAAAACATAGACAGTAGAATCATCCAGATTCCATAACCCAATCGTTTTAATGCCAATATATTCATTCTATCAATCAATTTATATGAAACAAATTAATACATTTTCACCGATCCGCTCAGTCCTATCGGTTGATTATTTTTATCAGAGAGAGGAGATACTCTCCACCACGAATCTCACGGAACAAATTCATATCCCACTAAAACAAACCGCCTTCCTTTATAATTACCGTTCCGACTTAATATTACTTTCTTTTTATCAACTTGCAAAGTAACGATGTTATAAACTCCCCGATTGATAATCATAACTTTCTCCATCATCCTCCAAAAGAGAAATCGAAGTAGTCGCATTTCCGTAAACTTTGCATGTCAATTGGAAACATGTTGTCAGAGATACAAACGGAACCGATTCGGCCAGAGGCAGAATGGTACCAGCTTTCACATAAAGAGGAAGTTGATTAAAAGCCGTCTCTATCTCATAGCTTTTCCCACCTTCATACGTTTCATTAGTATTGAAGTTGTACCATGTTCCTTCTGGGAAATAGACGGTTCTCCGATTGGTATCTTTATATAAAGGCGCTGCCATTAATGCATCTCCCACCATATACTGATCATCCAACTCTTTTTAGCTGAGAATCATTTGGATAGTCCATTATCAAAGGTCGGAAGGGTGGTACGCCTTGTTGCTGGTAGGCAAAGAAGGCACTATACAAGTATGGAATCAACTGCATACGCAAATTTATCAGTTCGCGGCTATACTGCTCATATTGTTTTGCTTCAGGTAAAACTCAGCACGATTATTTTTATCTCTGTCAAACTGGAGCCACGGGGCGTATTGCAAATACCAGGCATTTACCATCGCTTGCGGAGACAAAATGACTGTTTGCAGACGATGGAAGAATTCTTCGGGAGAGTGGGATTCCCTCACCTCTGGACACCAAAGCAAACCGCCAAAAGCAGCATTACACATCATTCGTATATAATCTTCGTGTCCATATATATCACTATAAATAACGGCCGGGACAGAAGAGATAAACATACCGGAAGCACGGTAATCCTGATAAGCACGCCGATTAGCTTTGCGATACATACTATCCAAAGTCGTCACATAAAGCGAACCAAACAATTGATGCATCTGCTCTCCATCCAGTCCAGACGGGAAACGGGACATATCTGGAAATCCCCACGTAGCATCAGCTCTTGTCACATTCGAATTATCACATTCGTCCATCTTGAATCCAGAAATACCTTCTTCCATTAGGGTCTGATGATGTCCGGTAAACAGCTCACGTGCTTCCGGAGTTGTAAAATCAGGCACCAACCCATTCCAAACCAGATAATCACCCGCATAAGGTTTCATCTTTTCATAGAAAGGAGCAGCCGGATTCACATAGGCATGTTCCCAAAGATTCACTTTATACCCTTGTTGCTTCAAGTCCTGAATCATTTGTTGGTGACGGGGAAAACGATCACCCAAACATAAGAACAAGAATAAGCCGCCGCATGCCATCCCGGTTCCAATCCAATCACATCACACGGAATCTTGCTTTCCCGAAAATATTTAGCAAAACGCATCACGGAATCTTGCACAGCATCTCCCTTGACACGATATTTGAAACCCTAATCCCCACATAGGTGGCAAGCACCCCCCACCCGAAAGCAAATTATAACGTTGCACTACGCTTTTTATGTCCGGACCAGATATTACAAATACTTCTATCCCCTTTGCACCGGGAATGTCGATATGTACCCCATTTCCGTTACTTCTATTTTTATAAAGTTCATCAGTGGTTAATGCAACTTCTCCCTTTTTAATAGTAGAATAAGTAGGCTGATACTTTTGTTTCTGATTGGAACCGCATAAGAAAGTAGTATAACGAGCGGTATTGACTAAAACTCCGTAGCCTTTGCTGGATATATAAAAAGTCTGTGGACCATGTGTCAAGCCCAATCCTCCATAAGGGTTGTCATTTACAATAGGACGTTTCCGAAGTCCCCGTTGTCCGAATGTCTCTATTTGCAACCCAAATCCGTACAATTGTTCTTCTGCTTCCAATGGCACTTCCACTTGACAGCCTCTATCCGTCACAGATATTCGAATATCATTGAGATCAAATGGCAGTTTTGCCATCGGTAATTGTCTCATTGCCTCTTTTTTATATCTGGTCGGAACACGCGGAAAGGAGTTAAAGAATCAGGCATTCCCTCTTTAAGCATATAGACACCTGGAGCAACCTCTAATTCTTCCATAACACTTTTTTCTATAGTGTTTCTATTATTATCCTGCAACCATGATTCAGGATAATAAATTTCTGAAGGCGACAGAAAAGCACGTTCATCCTGCTCTACAAAAGGATAGTTCAACTCTCCCTTAAGGGGAACAATCAGCACTCGTGCATTCGCCACTGCCCAAATACACAAAAGAAAAAAATATAAAATAAATTCGCAAACATTGAAGCATGTGTTTTGTACTCATCTTATTATATACAATTAATATTATTTACTAAAACTATTTTGATACAACAAAAATCCCGAAGGGATCGGATTATTCGCCCATACAAGTCATATAGTATAATCACGTTTCATTAGTTTACCGTCTATTATGATGGAAATATCTTTAGCTCCTATCTAAATCTCTTTTGAATATTGCATTAAAGTATAGCCTACCATCCAAAATGAAGTGAAGGATCTCTTCTTTGTGTTTTCAGAAGAGGAGATCCTTCGACAAACCTAGAATGACATAACAAAATAATAGCAATTCATTCCTTTTTAGTCAATCCCAGTTAAAGTTACATCCTATTTTTAATATAACATTATCCAAAACAATATTTAACCTTACTCTTTTTCTTCTCCTAAAATAGACAATTCAGCCAAATGTGCATAAGGGCTATTATCATAACTTGTGTTCATCACAATTTTAAAATAAGTAAAGCTTTCGTCTGTATCAACCGGATAGTATTGAGGTGCCGTCTCCGAACGTGAATAGGTGTTGTATGTTTCTAATTCAACCCAATTTTCTCCATCATTGCTTCCTTGGATTGTGAAATTACTAAAAGAATATCCAGTCCTACAGTTCGGATCATTTCTACATTGTAAGACAACACGTCTTATATTGACTTTCTTTTTCATATCTACCGCTAACCAATGAGGAAATCCAGGTGCATTAGCTCCCGTGTGGCGGCTATGCCAATATGTCGGTACGAGCCCCGCATTAGGTGTATTTTCAATAAGGCCGTCCAGCACTCTCTCCGGATTCGCTCCTCCATATCCGGTTTGTCCGCTTGGCTCATAGGAACTGGAAGTTATCGTCCAATCACTTCTATCGACAATCGTTAAAGGTTTGCTTACTTCTGATATAGACTCAAAGACATCTATACAAGTAGTGTCTGGAACAAAAAAACTTTGGTAGCTGAAGTCAGTACCTATTTTATAGTCATCTATAATCAATGCTTCATTGCTATTTGCATCTACTACAAGCTTCATCTCTTTATTTTCCTTATTTATGTAATGCAGCTCAGTCTTCGTTAATTTTGTGGTAAAGTCGGCTTCATTCCACTCAACAACAAGTTTATCCACATTAATATAGGCAATATTGATAGTCCGATTATATAAAGAAGATTTGTAAATATCACCATATGCATGGCTATTCACTTCTACTGAACTGACTTGTTGCCATCGGCATCATAAGTGTGAATGACAAAAGAATAATCACGTTCTTCCAGATTATCGACTATAAGTTCTACATCTTCCGAGTTTCCAGAAATGTCAAATTCTCGATTTTGCCTACCATCATCCCAAGAAACAACTGCTTTTTACAATCGAAGAATCGACTCCCCTTTTTCCATTTTAGTACTACTCGCCCATCTCCTGAACAACCTTTTGGATTGGTTGGCTTCTGAGGATAAACGTGTCCCCCATAAACGATATACTCCTTATAGATATCCTCCATATTTGAACATCCGCAGATTCCAATCAGGATGTTCAGCAACAACATAACTTTTATAATTGCTTTCATTATTCTATACATTTATTTGTTAGAACTTATCTATCTCTCATTTATTAAGGACTTTGCCATATACCTCTAATTCAGCAATAATGACTTCTCCCATTTCCGTTTGACCATCCCAAGTTTCGTAAGTACGCCATCTCAGATAACGAATCGGTGGAGTAGGTTTCGGATCGCCATTTTCATCTAAGAACTCAAAATTCTCACCTTCTACATTACCATATTGGAAGTCTTCTTCGGTTGGAGTTCCCATCAGACCTGAAGGCTGGAAAGAAGAGAAACGCCCTAATTTTATCCAATCGTCTGAATCAGTATCGGGATTGGGATTATCCAATGCGGTGCCGAATAGCTCAAACTCTTTCACACTTGAATCCATATACGCATATACAGGTCTTTGATGTTCTACAATACGAGTTATTTCCACCTCACATTTCAAGTCAATGGTAAAAGATTGAGGAAAAGGTGTAGTTTTGGAAGAAGCCCACAAATTGAGACCTATATCTCCCCAACGTCCATCCCACATCCTATCAATTGTTAGACCAGGCGCACCTTCTTTCCAAGAATCCCCTAGCATTTCTTTATGAGCCCATGGCTTCGGCACTTCCTCTTCAAACACAGGCGTAATAATCTGTCTCACCGTATCGGATGTATTCCCCAATGATCCGTAATGACCACTCCGATATTCGTTGCTTTTGATTCCATTCCACGTTGTGTAAACTCTCCTCCCTTCAAACCTGAATGAAAACGTCGGACTGCTTCCCAACGATTAGTTTCAGTATTTTCCTGAATCAAATCATAAATCAAGTCTTCACCCGACGGATTTTTATAAGATAGTTTTACTCCTCAATAGCCGAGCGGACAAACAAAGAATTTGCCACATCATCTACTATCGGAGTACCCGGAGTTACTTCTACCAATAAAGGTTTTGATTCTTTACCATTCTTACCAACCGAATAAATTTTTACTTGTGTAGTCTCAGAAGTAGAAAATCCTTTTAATACTAAAGAGTCAACATAAACGGAACTTTTGCTTCATAAATATGCCCCGGACGAATTTCGTAGACAGCTTTAATACAAAGCAAATCTTTATCATTAGGGATTTGATATCTTAAAACTGCTCCACCCAAAATAGGTTTCACTGTTACTTCTTCCAATGCAACAGGAGCGGGTCTGCTGTCATCCACCAAATCAATTCTCACGGATTCTTTGCATCCTAAAAGAAGGAATAAAAGAATGGACGATATAATATATGTACTTTTCTTCATAGCATTTCTTTTAATTAATTCTCCAACCAAGATTTTGCTCCAAATTCGGATTTATCAATATCTCATAGTCTCTAATGGGCCAGAAATAATCTTTTAAGCCAAAGCTCGGCGCAGCTATCGTTCTTTACGATAATAATATTTAGATTCTTTCTGTGCAAGGTCCCAACTTTGTATCGGTGTGTGATACACATCCATAGCTATTTTCCAACGACGAATATCCCAGAACCGCTGTCCTTCCAAACAGAGTTCAATCATACGTTCTTGCTGAATGATTTCCCTTAACCCTTTTTGGGATTTAAACTTTGTAGGATTACTGGAATAATTCGTCCACGATTCTTCAACACCTTTCAGGCCTGCCCGCATTCTTACCTTATCAATATAAGTTATCGCTTGTGCTCTGTTCGTCTCCGTATCTTCAGATTCATTCAATGCTTCAGCATACAGCAGGTAAAGGTCTGCTAAACGCATCACCGGCCAAGGATATGTATTAACAGAATAATTATTGAGCCCCTCACTCTGTACATTCTTAAAATGTACAAATTTCTTCGGCTGATACCCTGTTACCGGACCAAAAAGCCAAACTACGAAATCCATGAGGCTCCCCTTTTAATCCTTTGATATAAAATAAATCTTCCGGTCTACTATCATCTTCCTTTCCTTGCCCATACCAAATACCTGTATCAAAGCCAATCCATGCATAAAACCGTGGTTCACGATTGAAGTGAATACTTGCTGTTCTAGCTCCTTTGCGAATATAAAGTTGGTCTTTAGCCGTAGCCGTCCGAAGTTCGTAAAGTTTATTTTTATCCACTGTTTTATCTTCCATCAAAGGTATGCCATGGTCAGAGTAGAACTGTTCGGCAACTTTCATAGTTACCCCAATCCTTGATAAAGCACAGCTCCCTCTTGATACCGAAGATCTAACTTAGGAGTAGAGTACATTTGTATATTAGTTTGTACGCTCTGTGTGTTAGCCCATATCAGTTCCGAGTTCCAACGCTCCGTAAAGGCCCCCTTAACGACATTTGTGTCATAATCGTATCTGTCAGCTGATATTGAAAACTTCCTTCATATTCATACAATCTCATTCCTAGTATATTTTCACAAATATCCAAAGCTTCTTCACATGCATTTACTGCTAATCTCCATTTTTCAACAGATGCCGTTTGATTGAATAGCGGAGTTTTATCCGAACTTTTGTATTTACTAGAGTACTTTGTTCTGTATTACCATTGAATAAAGGACTAGCAGCATAGACCAACACTTTTGCCTTCAATGAGCAAGCAATTGGCATCGTTATTCTTCCCAGTTCTTCGTATTCATTGATAACTGTTTCTGGTAGATCTTCCTTAGCTTCGTCTAATAACTGCACTACATAAGCAAAACAGTCATCCACCGGCTCACGAAATACACTCACTGCATTCTCATCCGCATCTATAGGTAAATTCTCACGGTTGAGAGGTATCGGACCATACTGGCATATTAACATGAAATGATAATATGCTTTCAGAACTTTTGCTTCCGCTACCCATTGCTTCTTTTTTCCCAATCAGGCAAATCAGGCACATTAACCACATTCTCTATAAATATATTGCAGTCTGATATCGCACGATAATAATGATACCAATGGTTCACAAGAGGAGTAGTTGAATTTTGCAAACCACGTTCTATATTAAATGCGTCATAACTAAATTGCTGCGTTGCCGTAGCTGAATTTTCCAATGTCCACAGTTCGTCTCCCCAAAGAGCGGCATCACTATCTATGCTACCATGTTTAGGCATAAACGAATAACATGTATATAAAAAATTTCTTAGCCTCTGTACGTCTGTTAAATGCTGTCTCCAATCGGGCAACACCATCGGGCACTATATCCAGATAATCAGAACAACCACTTAAACAAAATACTAATAAAATAAGCGATAATAATAGTCTATTTTTCATATCCTTTTGCATATTATTAGTTAAACGTAATATTAAAACCTACATTGAATACACGTTGCAGAGGATAGCCTATCCCTTTACCCGCCATTTCAACATCCCATAGTTTAAATTTACTAAACAGTAATAAATTCGACCCAGACAAATAAAAACGCAAAGATGATATTTTCAACTTTTTTCGGCCATGCAAGTTTGTCGGATAGTGTATAACCTATTTCCGCTTGTTTCAGACGTAAGAATGAGCCGTCACGCTGCCACCAGGTAGAACCTACTTTATTATTAGAATGTACAAAAAGTACTTAAACGCGGATATAATGCATACATGTCCTGATTGTCTTCCGACCAATGGCTGTCGGCATAAGCTTTCAGTAGTTGTGTATCGCCTTGAAACGGTGTGGTATTTTCTGCATCAATCCAGAATGATTCACGGGCTTGTCCTTGAAAGAATGCAGAGATATCAAACCCTTTGTAACCAAACGATACACCAAAACCATATACTATTTCAGGGATACTAGGATAACCGATAGGTACTTGGTCACTTTCGTTTATAACTCCATCTTTATTTATATCTGTATATTTAATATCACCACCACCATAAAAAGTCAGAACCTCCTACATTCTGTTTTGGAGAGTTCTCAGCTTCGGCATCGTCTGCAAACAAACGTTCTGCAAGATATCCATAATCTTGATGAATAGAGCGGCCTATACGTGACCTCCATTCTTCGGAATAGTTGGGCTCTCCGTACTTTTCAAATTTAGAACGTGCAAAAGTAAAATTCCCCGAGACTCTATCCACATTCCATTCATAAAGGCCTGTTTGTATTCTAAACTCAGATCGATCCCTCGACCCGATGCCGCACCCAGATTAGCTTTCGGGTCGACAGATAGTCCTAATGTCTGGGGAATGATAGGTCTTGTCATCAAAATCTTATCCCGATATTCTCTATAATATTCAGCAATAAGCATCAGTCGGTTTTCCAAAAATCCCAGTTCAATTGCCCAGTTGTGCTTGGAAGAAACTTCCCAGCCAATTTCAGAGTTAGCATACCGCTGAACACTCACACCGTTAAGTGAAGAATTAAGATTTTTACCAAAAGTAGCCCCCTCTTATCATCATCCATATTCATCTCTGAAAGATAAAAAAAGCGTTCTGCAGCAGTTCCAATCTGATCATTACCAATTAAGCCATAAGAATAACGGAGTTTTAACTGAGATATGTATGGCTTAAGATTCTTCCAGAATTTCTCATTTGAAATCATCCACGCAGCACCTGCAGAAGGGAAGAAACCGAAGCGATTTTTTTTATGGAAACGTTCGGAACCATTGTAACCGAAGTTAAATTCTGCAAAATATCTCTTATCATAACCATAAGTGGCACGTCCGGATAATCCTACATTGCGGGATGGCAGTGACAGTTGCAAGCTTCCTGTATTCGCATTCAAAGAGTTTCTTAACATAAACACCAACAATCCGCTCACATCATGCTTATCATTAAATGTACGGTTATAGTTAGCCATCGCTTCACCATAATAGGTAGAATTAAGTGACTTGTCTCCATCTTCTTCCCAATATTTCAAATACTCCGTACCATCTTCATTGATCAAATCAAAACCATATTGTCCTGTATTAGGATTTCTTAATGTCGTTTTGTAATAGAATGGAGTATAGCCACGAGTCACCGAAAAAGATGAAAGACGAGAAACGTTAAACATAGCCCTAACAGACAAACCTTTAGTAATAAAAATCCAATTTTTGTTTTCCTTCCACGCTTGCCTGCATCAATGTTCTAGAATAGTCTTTATATCCGTTCACTAAGTATGCATAAGGGTTGATATAATGACCATCCTCAGCATTACCAAACATTATATGCTGCACATACTGATGATCTGCATCTTTTTTCATAATAAGCAGGAAAAGTACCGGATTAGAATGTAATATTCTTTCATACATTGCGGTACCACCTTCACGTGGACCGCTATAATCATCAAAGGTACCATTCAAGCGTACAACAAGTTCTGTAGTCTTAGTCACATTGATATTTACATTCGAGCGTAGTGAATATGAATTATTATTAATATTATTATTGAAATTATTACGCTTATCAACTTTGAACATACCACTATCATGACTAAAGGAGGCAGAAACATAGTATTGCGCAGAGTTTCCTCCTCCTCGTATACTTACATTCGCACGCTGGTTGGTAGTCACTTTTTTTCAACAATGCTTCCTGCCAGTCTGTACAAGGATAATAAACAGGATCAGTGCCTGCGATCGTATTATCGATCTTTTCTTGTGAATACAAACCTTCGAGAGTCGTTCCTACCCCTCCACGAAAACGGGTCATCAAAGCTTCGTTATACATTTTCATATAAGTTACCGGGTCAGCGACTTCTATGTTTCTGGTAGGCATAGAAAATGAGTTTTCTGCTCTCACTGATACTTTCGCAACTCCGACATTACCCATTTTGGTAGTAACCAAAATCACGCCATTGGCTCCGCGAGCTCCATAAAGAGCCGTAGCCGTAGCATCTTTCATCACGGAAAAGGTTGCGATATCATCTGGTTGCAGGCGAGCCAAATCCGTCGTGCTAAGTTCTATACCATCAATCAAAATTAAAGGATTGTTGTTATTACCAAAAGTAGTAACACCACGAATAAAGAATTCAGCATTATCTTTTTCCTGGTTCTCCACTCCGTTGGTAAGCAATCATTCCGGCCATATTTCCGGCAAAGAAGTAGTAAGATTACTTGAAGGTCCCCTAATTTTACCGATATCCACAGTAGTGACAGAACCAATCACACTTTCTTTTTTTCTGTTTGCCGAACGCAACAACGGTAACCTCTTCAAGTGCCGTGGACTCCTCCTCTAGCATTATTTCAATCACCCCAGCGTTCCCCACTTTAATTTCCTGCTTTGTAAAGCCAATGCATTGGATAACCAAAACACTTTCAGAACCAGGAACTGCAATATTGAAGTTTCCATCAATATCCGTAGATACCCCCATTGTCGTTCCTTTCACAGATACATTCACTCCAGGCATAGGTCCGGTCTTATCCATCACCCTTCCTGTAATTTGAATTTTCGTTTGTTCACCTATTGGCACATTATTGCTTCCATCCCAAGCAATAATCTCCAACGAAAAGAAAATGGATATGAGAATAATCAAGTCCTCATACTTAATTGTTTTAATGTCAAATTTTCCATATTTATCAGATTTGCAATAAAAAACTCTAATTTAATATATAAGATAAAGGTCAAAAGAGCTTCACGTACTTTTTGGGGAAGTATGGGTACCTACAACTTCTTACATAGTACAAGAATATAAGTTAATATACAAAAGCATAATTAATAATCAATTGATTACATTCACATCTTCTTTACTACCGCTTTTAATATTCAGACCTTTAGTACATGACATAATAATAAAAAGAAATACCTTGTTCCATTTCATAGTACAGACTTCTATTCAAAGGTTTATTCATTCAGATACACCTATTCCAACACCTCACATTCTTCAATTCTAGCATAGCCCGGGATACCAGTTTTCGCGACCCTTTTTCGGTTATGTGAAGCATCTCGGCTATTTCTTCATAACTTAATTCCTGCATATATCTGAGATAAATAGCCTCTCGTTGGCGTGCCGTCAGACATTGCAGCATTTTTTCTATTCGGTTCATCAATTTAGTCCGTTCCTCTTTGTTTATCAGCAAGTCCAGTCCGGTCACATGTATTGGGAAATCAGAATCGTTCAGATTTTCTATATTATAAACCTCCATATTCTTTCTTGCATTCGAAACAACTTTGTTCTTCAGACACTTCAGCAAATAAAATTTCACCTGTTTGTTATCACATATATTCAGCCCGGTATAATGATCCATTATATGAAGGAAAACATCATGAATGATATCCTGAAGGTCTTCGTGCAATACACCTAGCGCTTTCCCATAAGCATACAGGTCATCATCATAACTGTCATATAGATACAAAAACAAGCTTTCCTTTTTTTGTGTTTTCCATACTAAATTCAATTAAAGTGAATACTTCGAACTCATGTAAGACTTTTTATTGAGTGCAAATAAACTTATTATTCAACAACTTTTAGTACTGCCTACAGACAAAGTGAAAAACATAAGTAAAAATGTCCGAAAGGAGAACAAACGGACATTCAAGGCACAAAATAAACCACTGATTATCTTATACATACTATTATAAAACGCGCAAAGAGAGTACAAGAAAAAAAGAGAGGTTACAAAGGAAGAAAAAGAGAAAAAATCATTTCTTATGCAATTTCCTGTAGTCTTTAGGGTCACACTAAACTTACGGGTAAACTCTTTATAAAAATAAGAACGGCTGGCTATCCCTACATCCGAAATAACATCCTGAATGGACAGTTCATCGTTTAACAACAAGCGTGCAGCCTTATCCATCCGGTAGTTCTTTATCAAATCGCTAGGGGACATACCGGAAATATCTTTCAACTTGCGGTAAAACTGCCGGGGACTCATCGCCATTCGGTCTGCAATAAAAGTAGAACCCAAATCTTCCTTATCCAGATTTTGCTCTACTATTTGCAAGAACCTTTTAATAAAATCCGCCTGCTCCTGTGTGTAGCATATTATTTGTTCAGACAAGCAACCTAGTTCCTCGACAAAAATCTGCTTGGCTTCTTGTTTACCGTACACCGCCTTATGAATCACACTATTCAGAAACAGAATATCATAAGGAAGCACAATATAGGAATCAGACCACTTAATCAATTCTTGCTGGACAACAGAAGATGCTTTCCAACTAAGCATGGGAATAAAAGCGGCTTTTTGAAAGTAAAGAACCATGCTTATTGACATATTCCATAAAAGTACCTTCAGCATCAGCATACATCATCATGTCCACAAGAAATGCGGCAGGAGTGTTATGTTTCACATATTCAAAAGCGGATTGAATCGTCTTGACCCGATGAACCACAAATTCTTCCGAAAGCAAATCACTGATCAGCCATACTATTTCGTCAGAGTCTTCGAGCAGCAATAGGGTTTTCTTCACCGCTGAAGATTCAACTATCTTCACCGGAGAAAAGACAAGCGTCAGGCATTGGTTTTGCTCCCTATCTTCATAATAGCTGTCATCGCATACCTGCTCCAAAGCTGACTGCACAAAATGCTGAAAGATTCTCATCCTGAATGCATCGTCCATCCGATCTGCTTCCATGGCTGGCAACTGACCGGACAAAGCTTCATACAATGCTTTTGCCGACCCATCTTCCGAGCTCACAGTTAAGAGCATTTTACCTTCCTCTTTTGCTACATCTATAATAAGACCCGCCCCCTCATGATGAACGGCAAAGAAATAAATATAATAAAGAATATAGCGTAAAGCATTTCTGCATATCTCGAAACTGAAACTATCCGAGATGGCAATATGAATCTTCGAAACGTCTTCTCCTGTTTCCAGAGTACCTGAAGCACTTCTTCCGCCAGTTCTTTTTTCAGACACAAACATCCCGACAGTCTGAAATTAACAGGTGACAAAGCGGTAAGGTCTTCCTTAGAAAGGGCGTTTGAAGAAAACAACAATGACATTACAGTTTCACGCACTAATTCTATCTTTGCATAACGTTGCTCATACGTTGTATTCTCCGCCCTCAAATGATCGCACATCTGCAAAATTAAAGTAAGGGCGTTCACCAAATCTCTGCCCGGAGTTCCATTGACTATTCCCGAAGAAACATTCTTATTCTCCGCGTCACGCATTTTTTTAATCATTTGCTCGTTTCGAAAGTATTTTCGCAACAAATAAACCACATACAGAATGATCAATATGGCCAATAGCCCATAGACCATGCGCGCCAAGGGCGTCTGATACCAAAGGGGAGAGATACGCAAAGGAATGGAAAAAGTCTGGTATGCCGTATCAAACACATCTTTCTTATAGCGTACCTTAAAAATATAGTTACCTACAGGTATCTGTGAGTAAGAGGCTTCGGCTATGCTATTAAACAAAGTCCATTCTTTATCATAGCCTTCAAGCATATAGGAATATTCGACCTCTGCTCCCCTTATATAATCGGGTACAACAAATCTTAAAGAAAAGCGACAGTTGAACTCTTTAGTTCGATGCCATCCTCTTCCGTACAATAATCCGCTAACATGACTTCAGTACGTCCGATAAACAATTTACGCAAGATTATATTGGGATAATATTCCGGAGAGATCGCTTTTTCCTGTTCCATATAAAGCATGCCGTCGACACCTCCGAAAAACAGATTATCCGTATAAGGACATTTATAATAAGCATCATCACTAAATTCCCCGATTTGTACCCCGCCTGTGTAATAGTAAGTATGTGAGGAACGATTGACGGGATTATATTTAATGAGCCCCTTATTCGTTCCCAGCCAAAGAAAATCATTCGCATCTTTCAGAATGCCGTGGATCATATCATTCAACAATCCTGCTCGCGCCCAATATACCCTGCCTCTATCGTACTATCTTTAAACGTTAGAGACACCAGTCCCGAAGTAGTGCCGACATACATCTGACCGTCAGGGAAACGATACATACAAAGCACATCATCTACTGCTTTATGTACCAAAGATTTGAGAGATATAACCTGGTATTCCTCCGTTTGTCTGTTAAACCGTACAATACCATTTCCACGACTGCCAAGCCACAATATGGAATCCCCTTCGGATATCATAGAAAAGAACGTATGTATCTCGTGCTGTTCATAAAAGAAATGGTAATACTTTCGTTCCTTCACACGAATCTGACCGTCAGTTTTTCAAGTGTCACTTTGCAAAGTCCGCCACTGGAAGTTGCCAAATAAAGAATCGTATCGCTTGCCTCACAGATAGCATGTACCTCTATGTCGTGTCTGTCCACTGTATCCACTACCTGACGAAGACAATCGTCCTTGAATGAATAATACAACAAACCGTAGAAGCCGGAACCTACCCAAAAGCCATCCATATAATGACTCTGCTGTAAAGCGTATATCTGAAACTCCTTGTGTCCTTTACTATAGGAAGAGATACGTTGTTTAAAATCAGGGAAGTAGACAACCGCTTTCGCCGCATCCACCCCATTCCGATAATCGGGTACATGCAATAAGCCATCTCCTTTTGTTCCAAACCATAAACCTCCGTATTTATCAGTCATCAGAGAGCGAACCTGCCGGCTTAAGTTAGGCGACAACTCACTCATCATTAAATTGGTGGCTATAGAATATTTTTTGCATACATGACAGCTCCCTGCCCGTCTGTACCAAGCCACAATACTCCCTGCTTGGGATCCTTATACACATCAAATATCCGTACATTCTGATCGACAATCTCCTCTTCATATTTCTGCGAAGTAAGTAAACGAATTAGCCCGTTAGTCCAGAAACCGATAATTATATCCTCATAGAATGGCACAATGCCTTTGATCTCCCATATTTCTGAACCAAAGAAGCAATATTCCTAATATAGATCTTTTTGATTTACGAGAAATATCGTACATATACAAATCTTTATCCGCATCTACAAAACAAAACACATCGTTCTGATAATAAACGTAATCAATCGATTTGGAATGGAATGTATAAGTGAAGATATGAGGAGAGACAGACAAAGTATCTTGATCGAAAGAATCTACAGAGAATTGATATATTTCACCCGTAGAAGAATTAGGGAATAACCATAACTTTCCATCATCTGCAACAAAAGCACGGGTCATGAGGTTATCTATCACCATTGAGGGCGTTCCACTTCTACAAAGCGGTCGTAATGCGTGTTATAATATCGTATCCAATCATAACCGATGATCCATGCATTTCCATTACGGTTAGAATGCAGACAATTTCCGTCTGGAAGGTCATACGTGCCGACTACTCTACGAAGGGCAGGAGAGAATCGATTCTGGCCTGCTCCCCGTAGTTATCCAAAGACAATTGTTATCAGCCTGACGAATACGATAAATCACATTATTGCTCAGATTGGTGGAAAAGTCAGAACGATAGACATCTATATCCTTTCCATCATAACAATTAACTCCATCATACGTTCCAAACCACATCAAACCGGTTCTATCTTGAAAAACAGAGATCACCGCGCTGTTAGATAATCCTTGTTGATAGCCTACTTTGGAAAAAGAAGAAAGAATCCTTTTCCGAGTTACCAGCCATACAATCAAACAAGCAAAAAAAAAAATGCATATCAAAAAAACACGTGATTTCATATTATACGAGAAAAAAATTATTCTATAGTTAATGGAACAAAGTTAAACTTAAAATAATAGAAAACAAATTGTTTTCTATTATTTGTACCATTATGCCACTTTCATAGACATTAATCGTTCAAAAGTGGAATACGAGTGAAACAAGAATTAATTTCGCCAGAGGCGTCTATACTTCATCATCTTTTCCGAAGAAGAAATCGAAGGAGGCACAGCTTCATCGGATACTGCCCGTTTGTAATTCGGTTTGCTGCTCATCACAAAGCGGAGTTTTACTCCATCACGGATATCATCATATATCAGATAGGATTTATCGTACTTTCTACCGTTGACATAAAGTTCCTTCACATACAGGTTCTTGGATGACCAGTTGTCCGCTATCATTTCGATGTTTTTTCCATTGCTCATCCGGACTGTAACAGCTTCTACACATGGCGAACCGATATTATAAATATTACTGGACGGAGCTATCGGATAAAAACCGATACAGTTGAACATATACCACGCAGACATCTGTCCACAATCGTCGTTACCACTTAATGCATCCGGTGTATTTCCATAGAAACGGTCCACGATAGTACGTACCCACTTCTGACATTTCCACGGCTCCTTCAAGTAGTTGTAGAGGTAAGCAACATGATGACAAGGTTCATTTCCATGCCAATATGCGCCGATACGTCCTTGTATATCATGCGCCCGGGAATATCATCCGGTAGTTCTACTGTGAAAAGCTCATCCAGGCGTTTGCGGAACAGTTTCCTTACCGGCTTCGTTGATATATCCCTGCACGTCTTGCGGAACATACCAGGTGTATTGCATTGTGAATCCTTCCGTGATATCACCCCAGCCATGTACCGATCCCGGCCCCTGATAAGCAACCGGAGTAAACGGAGTGCGCCAGTCACCTTTGCTGTCACGTCCACGCATATATTTCGTTTCGGGATCAATCAAGGTTTGATAAGACAAAAGCACGGTTGAGAAAAATAATGATAATCGGCTTCTTTCCCTAATTTTTCTGGCTGCCTGTGCAATGCAATAGTCATCGTCATATTCCAGTGTCTTTTGATACAGATTCAGCCTCCTTGTCGAATGGTACATAGCCCATTTCACGATATTCCGGAAGGCAGTCGTAGTTCGGGTTCATCGCTGTGGTTTTCTATCGCTTCGTATGCGCACGCTCGTAATCAAAGCCTTTCACTTC